>ERZ772871.19-NODE-19-length-292674-cov-60.5123_pt1 | contig 292674 bp, 242 predicted proteins | sample MGYA00511899_ERZ772871 | MGnify/ENA primary metagenome ERZ772871 (study PRJEB29015, sample SAMEA2737693) | human gut metagenome | biome: human gut; feature: human-associated habitat; material: faeces | place: China | collected 2012 ...
TTTAACTATTCTTTCTTCTTAATCTTCTTTCCTTTATTCAGTTTTCAGGGTGTTTACCCTTTTATATACACCGAGTAATCGGTGGTTCATTTGAACTTTCAGCACCACATAATGTGGTGCTTTTTTGTTACCTTTTTAAATTATTTTACAATTATAATAGCAGAAGTAATGCACAAACACATTGCTTCCGCTGTTTTTTGATTGGTCTTGAGTGTCATCTTAATATAGTACATCTCAGGATTAAAGTTGTTCCTTATCTTTACTATCTTCTTGGACATGGTGCGGTGCTACACCGCATAACGAGCAGTTAGGTAAAATGATAACTTACCTCGGGTATTAGAGCTTATCGTTTTTCAAACTATCTTCTCGAACATGGTGCGGTGCTACACCGCTGATGTAGGGATAGAGTTCTTCGTATGAATCAGCCTCAGCGGGATTTTTGACTGCTGTTGGGATTAGCCCTGTGCAATCCTGATTAGAACAGGTGTTAAGCTCTAAATCACTTGGTGTTAAAATCTTTTTGTAATCGGGTACTTTGCGTTTCATCTGCACACTTCCTTTGTTATAGTGTGCATAACTAAAGATAAAATATACACTATTTATGTTAAAAACTGCACCCGTAAAATCAGGTGCAGTTGAATTCTTTTATTATTTTACAATAAGTTTCTTGATTTTGAACACATCGCCGTCCATAACCTTATATGTACTGCGGAGTTCGCCGTCAATCTCGGGTGAAATGCTCTGGTGAATGTACAGACTGTCGATACCGAAATCAGCCGCACCGCCGATATCGCTGATATAGTCGTTGCCAATCATAATTGACTCGCTCTTTTCAAGTCCGTAACGGTCAAAAAGTGTTTTGAAATATTTTTCGTCAGGCTTAGAACATTCTTCGTCAGAACTGATGCAAATGCCGTCAAAATATTTTGTCAGATCAAACATATTCAGCTCGTTTTCTGTGAATGAACGCTGTGCGTTTGAGAGAAGATAAATCTTTTTGCCTTTTGCCTTGAGAGTGTCAAGAAGATCAAGTACACCGTCATAAAGCTTGATGTACTTTGTTGAGTAGCAACGGAATGCCTCGGCAATAAAAAGTACCTCTGCTTTTGTAACCTTAACGCCTTTCTGTGTAAATAGCTTGCGGAAAACCTTCTCAATTTTAATGTCAACAACTTTTGTGTCGGGAGATTTCTTGAGAACAGCCTTTTTTTCAGCTTGAACAAGTCTGTCGTACTCTTCGTTAAGCTCGTCATATGTGTAGTGTACACCCTTGTAGGCATAGAGAATGGCAATTTTCTTCCACAAATCATCGTTCCATTCATCTGTATTAATGTCGATGAGAGTGCCGTATAAGTCAAAAATGTAATTATTGTACATTTTTTGTCCTCCGAAACAAATTTCTAACTTTTATGCATCTATTGTATCAGTTTTTTATTCTGATTGCAATAGCAGAATTTTTGTGTTATACTGGAGAAAACAGTATTTAATCGCATTTTTTGCATTTTTTAAAATTACGGGGTGAATTTATGACTAAAAAAGAAATTGCCGTGAACGCTGTTCATGCCTTGAAAAAAGAATATCCCGACGCAATATGTTCGCTTGTCTACACAGATCCGTTGCAGCTGCTCATTGCAACAAGGCTTGCCGCTCAATGCACGGACGCAAGGGTTAATATGGTCACTCCTTCGTTGTTTGACAGGTTCAAAACGGCTCAGGATTTTGCCGACTCAACTCCCGAAGAAGTTGCTGAGTATATAAAAAGCTGCGGACTTTATAAGACTAAATCAAAAGATATTGTTGAAATGGCAAAAATGCTTTGTGACGATTTTGGCGGTGTCGTTCCCGATAATATTGACGATTTGACAAAACTCCCCGGAATCGGCAGAAAAACCGCAAATCTTGTGTGCGGTGACATTTTCGGTCAGCCTGCGGTTGTGGTTGATACACATTGCATACGCATTACAAAAAGGCTCGGACTTCACGATTTAAAGGATCAGAAAAAAATTGAATTTGCATTGCGTGAGCTTTTGCCGCCAGATGAAAGCAATGACTTTTGTCACCGACTTGTTCTGCACGGCAGAGCAGTCTGCACCGCAAGAAAGGCAAAATGTGAAGAATGCTGTATGAACGGATTTTGCCCAAAGAAAATCTGACAGAGGGATTTGTATGGATAAGATGAAAGATATTAAGCTGATTGCACTTGACCTTGACGGCACAACTCTTGCCGACAGCGACACCTTGAGCAAACGAACGCAAACTGCCATTGAATCTGCGATCAAAAGCGGAATAACCGTTGTTGCGGCAAGCGGCAGACCGTTCGTTATGATGCCCGACAGCGTGATGAACATTGTCGGTCTGGACTATGCGATTACCTCGAACGGCGCTGTAATAAGCAAGTGCGGTAAAACGGTTCACCGTTCGCTGATTTTACCCGATGATGTGTTGAAAATTCTCGGTGCTGTGCGTAATGACGATGTTATTCTTGAGGGATTTATTGACGGATTTACATATGCCGATGTCAGATATGTGCATAGACCGCTTGACTACGGCTGTGAGCCTGAATATTTTGAATACACCCGTTCATGCCACGGCAAGATTGTCGATATGAGAAGCTTTTTGAGCAAGCATAGAAATGAGCTTGACCTCATCAGTATTATAAGTACGGACGAAAAACTTCGCAACAGGCTGTGGAGCAGTATCGAAAAGGCTTGCAACAGCGTTGAAATTACGACTTCAACCGACCATTTTGTTGAGATTATGTCGGCAGAGGCATCAAAGGCGAAGGCACTACTGCGTTTGTGTGACTTTTTGAATATCGGCATGGAAAATGTCTGCGCCTGCGGAAATGCAGATAACGATGCCGACATGATTGCCGAGTCGGGACTTGGTGCGGCTGTTGAAAATGCAAGTCAAAAATGCCTTGACCGTGCCGATATCGTAATCCCGTCAAATAATAACGATGGTGTTGCACAATTGATTGAAAAAATTCTTAAAAATTGATTGTAATAATGCGGCGGTAATTTCATATAAATAAAAACAGTCGGGGAGACATTGTTTTGCATTTTGCAAACTGTCTTCCCGACATTTATTTTCCATTTTCAACTTTTCGTTTTCAATTTTTTAAGCATTTCCTCATGGTCGGCTTTAAGTGCTTTGATAAGCGTCAGACTGTCCCAGTTTTTGCTTGTGGGAGTAATAACCGCCTTGAGCGGAACTCGTCCGACACCGCATTTGTTCAGTGCCTTGATGAGCGAGTCAATCGTTTTATTCGTGAAATTGTGCATGACAATCATTTCTTCGTCAAAGCCGTCACCGTCAAACTTTTCTGCCACAGGCTCAACGCCCTTGATGCCTGCAAGGAAACCGATAGGCTGATTGAAATCTTCTTTTTCAACCTTTTTAACCTGAATTTTCAACGGCATAAGCGCAAACTTTGCCTTGCGAAATCTTTCGTCCGAAAAGTTGTAAAACATAGCAAGTTCTTTCATATCTTCACCGTTAATCCGTATCAAGCTTGAGAACCGCCATAAATGCCTCCTGCGGAACTTCAACAGAACCGAGCTGGCGCATACGCTTTTTACCTTCTTTTTGCTTTTCAAGGAGTTTTTTCTTACGGGAAATATCACCGCCGTAGCACTTGGCAAGTACATCCTTACGCATAGCCTTTACGGTTTCTCTGGCAATAATTTTACCGCCGATGCAAGCCTGAATCGGAATTTCAAAGAGCTGTCTCGGAATCTTTTCCTTTAACTTCTCAGCCATCTTTCTTGCCCTCGAATATGCCTTGTCGGCGTGAATGATGAACGAAAGTGCATCGACAACCTCGCCGTTGAGCATAATATCGAGCTTAACAAGGTTGCTCTGAACATATTCTTTAAGCTCATAGTCGAATGATGCATAACCTCTTGTGCGTGATTTGAGCGTGTCGAAAAAGTCGTAGATTATTTCGGCAAGCGGAAGTACATAGTGTAAATCAACACGGTCGGCATCAATATACTGCATATCGACAAAAGTTCCTCGTCTGTCCTGACAAAGCTCCATAATATTGCCGACATATTCTTTAGGTGCATAGATGTGAGCGTCTGTTACAGGCTCTTCCGCCATTTGAATAAGTGACGGATCAGGGTAGTTTGTCGGGTTGTCAATCATCTCAACCGTGCCGTCTGTGCGTGTGATTCTGTAAATTACACTCGGTGCGGTTGTGATGAGGTCAAGCTGATATTCTCTTTCAAGTCGCTCCTGAATGATTTCCATGTGGAGCAGTCCCAAAAATCCGCAACGGAAACCGAATCCGAGGGCAACCGATGTTTCGGGATCAAACGAAAGAGCCGCATCGTTAAGCTGAAGCTTTTCAAGCGCATCTTTAAGGTCGCCGTATCTTGCGCCGTCAACAGGGTAGATACCGCAGAAAACCATAGGTTGTGCCTCACGGTAGCCGGGGAGCGGTTCTTCTGCGGGATTTGATGTGAGTGTAACCGTGTCGCCGACCTTTGCGTCTGCAAGAGTCTTGATTGAACCCGTGATATAGCCAACCTCGCCTGCATAAAGACCGTCTGTCTTTTCGGGGGCGGTTGCGTGCATAAGTCCGCACTCAACAACATTGAACACACTGCCCGTTGCCATAAGCTTGAATTCATCGCCCGGGTGAATCTGTCCCTCTTTGAGCCTTACATATATAATTACGCCCTTGTAGCTGTCGTAGTAGCTGTCAAAAATCAATGCACGCAGAGGTGCGTTGATGTCGCCTGTCGGAGCAGGAATATCGTGAACAACCTTTTCAAGAACTGCGTGAATGTTGATTCCTGCCTTTGCGGAAATTTTCGGAGCATCCTCGGCAGGAATACCGATTACATCTTCGATTTCCTGAATAACCCTGTCGGGGTCGGCACTCGGCAAATCAATTTTGTTGACAACGGGAACAATTTCAAGTCCGCTGTCAACGGCAAGATATGTGTTTGCAAGAGTCTGCGCCTCAATGCCCTGTGATGCATCAACAACAAGAATAGCGCCCTCACAAGCTGCCAGTGAACGGGAAACCTCGTAGTTAAAGTCAACATGACCGGGGGTGTCGATGAGGTTAAAAAGATATTCTTCCCCGTCATCGGCTTTGTAGATAACGCTAACCGCCCTCGCCTTGATTGTAATGCCGCGCTCACGCTCAAGATCCATGTCATCAAGCAGCTGCGCCTCCATATCCCTTTCGGAAACGGAGTTGGTCTGCTCAAGAATTCTGTCCGCAAGCGTACTCTTGCCGTGGTCAATGTGAGCAATAATGCTGAAATTTCTTATTTTATCCTGTGGAAAAGACAATGTTAATCACCTTTTTCTTTAATGTCTGAATTTTAATGAGTTATGTTCTGTAAATTATTATACCAATTCTGCCGAATAAAGCAACCGTATTTGATTAAAACGCTTATTGCAGATGTATATTTGTTCGTTTTGGTTTTGCAACCAAAGCGAATGGCGGTCACTGACCGCCGCTACGGTTAAGCAATATTTGATTTATTTATCATCATAACTCCCTAAATTATAACATATGGCAATCTCTTTCACAAGCAAAAAATCGTTGCAGTATGCGGTTTTCGGTGCTATACTTGGCTTGTATGAAATTGCTTTGTCAAAAGGAGAAATTGGTATGACAAAAGGTGAAATTGCTAAGAATAATTTTATGCAGGGCTACAACTGCGCTCAGGCTGTATTGCTTGCATTTTGTGACGATTTGGGATTTGATGAACAGACTGCTCTTATGCTTGCATCGCCGTTTGGCGGCGGAATAGGCAGAATGCGTGAGGTCTGCGGTACTGTTACGGGAATGTATATGGCTTTAGGTCTTGCAAGGGGTTACAGTGACAGCAAGGATAATGCCGACAAAAAGCGTGTCTACACCGAGGTTCAGCAGCTTGCCGAAAGGTTCAAAGAGGATAACGGTTCAATCATCTGCCGTGACCTTCTCGGTATGAGAGCAAAGGCAAAGGACAACCCGACTCCGTCTGAGAGAACAGAAAAATATTATGCCGCCCGTCCGTGTCCTGAGTTGTGCAGATATGCAGCGGATTTGCTTGATGAATACTTAAAGAATAAAAAAGGCTGAGGAGCGTTGCTTTGATTTGAAACTTATGCCTGCAAACAGTTGAATTTGGGAGTAAATTGTGATAAAATGTTTAAAATAGGGCATTAGTCTAATGCGGTTAATTTTGAAAATTACCTTGAAAGGGGAATTGTGATATGTGCGGCATAGCCGGCTTTATGGGACAGGTTGAAAACAGAGCCGATGTCATCAGAAATATGACAGAGGTTATCACTCACCGTGGTCCCGACTCGGACGGATTTTTTACGGACGACAATATTTCCATGGGATTTCGCAGACTTTCCATTATTGACCTCGGTGCAGGTCATCAGCCTATATACAATGAGGATAAAAGCCTTGTTCTCACATTCAACGGTGAAATTTATAACTACAAGGATTTGAGAAAAGAACTTATCGCAAAAGGTCATAAGTTCTATACAGATACAGACAGTGAAGTGCTTGTTCACGGCTTTGAAGAGTGGAAAGAAGATATGCTCCCAAAACTCCGTGGTATGTTCGGCTTTGCTATTTACAACACAAAGGATAATTCACTTTTTATTGCCCGTGACTTTTTCGGCATTAAGCCGATGCACTACACTCAGATAGGCAATGACTTTGTCTATGCAAGTGAAATCAAGAGTATTCTTGAATATCCTAAGTTTGAAAAGAAATTCAACAGAAAGGCACTTGATTCGTACCTTTCATTCCAGTATGCAGTTCCGCCCGAAACTTTCTTTGAGGGCGTTTACTGCCTTATGCCCGGTCACTATCTCTGGTACAAGGACGGCGAGGTTGAAACTACCCGTTACTTTGAGGCTCGTTTCAATCCCGATGAAGAAATGACAGAGGAAGAGGCTGTTGACAGAATTGAAAAGGTTTTTGAAAATTCCGTAAACGCTCACAAAATTGCCGATGTTGAGGTTGGTTGTTTCCTTTCAAGCGGTGTTGACTCAAGCTATGTTTCAACATATTTTGCCGACCAGAAAACATTTACAGTCGGCTTTGACTTTGGCGAAAAATATAACGAAATCAGCTGGGCAAAAAATCTCAGCGAAAAAATCGGTGTTGAACACCACACTCACCTTATCTCAAGTGAAGAATTCTGGGACGCTGTCCCGACTGTTCAGTACCATATGGATCAGCCGCTTGCAGATCCGTCATGTATCGCACTTTACTTTGTATCCCGTCTTGCAAGCCATTATGTAAAGGTTGTCCTTTCGGGTGAGGGTGCAGACGAATTGTTCGGCGGTTACACTTGCTACAACGATCCGAGAGTGTTCAAAATTTATCAGACAATTGTCCCGCATTGCATCAGAAAGGCAATAAGAGCAATTTGCAGAAAGCTCCCCGACATCAAGGGCAGAGATTATCTTATCCGTGCCTGTGACAAGCTTGAGGAGCGTTATATCGGTAACGCATTTATGTATGACTACAAGCAGAAGCAGGAGCTTTTGAAAGATCCGTCAATTGCAACACGCCCACAGGATCTTACAAGAAAATATTATTATCGTTGCCGTAAGTATGACGATGTTACAAAAATGCAGTATCTCGACATCAATATGTGGATGGTCGGCGACATCCTTCTTAAAGCCGACCGAATGAGTATGGCTAACTCGCTTGAACTTCGTGTTCCTTTCCTCGATAAGGAGGTTTTCAAGGTTGCGTCATCGCTCCCGACAAAACTGCGCTGCAACAAGCACAACACAAAGTATGCAATGCGTAAGGCTGCCGTTCGCCATATGCCTGAGGCTACTGCCGAAAAAGAGAAACTCGGTTTCCCTGTACCGACAAGAGTATGGCTTCGTGACGAGAAGTATTATAATGTGGTAAAGACTAAGTTCAAGGGCAAAACTGCCGAGAAATTCTTCAATACAGATGTCCTTGTTTCATGGCTCGACAGTCATTTCAGCGGAAAAGAAGATAACAGCAGACGAGTTTGGACAATTTATGTGTTCCTCGTATGGTATGATATCTATTTTGATGAGGACAGCGAAAAGGTTGAAAAGCCTGTAAATCACCTTGATGAACTCAAGGCTGTTGCCGAGGCGAGAAGAGAAAAGCAGATTGACGCTCCCGGTGAGGTAATTATGGCTGCCGCAGAGGAGATTGACGAAAATTACGATGCTCCGAACTTTGGCGTTGACAAGTCAAAAAAAAATGATGAATCTGCCGAAAAAGCGGAAGAACCCGTAAAAGAGGAATCTGCGGAAGATGTGACAGAGGAAGTTGAAGTTCCCGATGATGGCAATGAGCCTGCAATCGTTGAGCCTGAGGAAGAACCCGAGGTTAAAGAAGAGCCTAAAAAAGAGGAGTATGTGAACATCTCAAATCCGGAGGATAACGAGATTTACGACGCTCCGAAAAAACCGTCAACTCCCCAGGAGCAGATGCAGATGGCTATTGACAGCATTGAAAAAAGATCAAAATATCTTGACGAGCCGAATGTAATTTCAGACGAGGCTGTTGACAATATCGTAAACTCAATCTCTTTCTTTGATGATGAGGACGATAAAAATTAATCAAAGTTATTAAAAATAACAAAATAAACAAGGGCAACCGAGGTTGCCCTTGAATTTTATAAATAAGATGAATAATCAAATAATACTATAATGACTGCTCTGCAAAGAAAAGGGGTGCTTTTTTGAATATTGATGATTTTGCAGAAATTCTGAAAATCGGTGAGTCGATTAATACAGAATTCAAATCGTGGAATAAAGTGTCTGATATGAAGAAACGAATTAATTTGGCGGTTGATGAACTTATAGCTTTTGCAAATAACAAAGGAGGCACTCTTTACTTTGGCGTTGAAGATAACGGTGAAGTTACGGGTTGTGACGGTAACTACGATTTGCAGAACATTATTGAATCAATTTACGAAAAAACAAGACCGTCTATTTTTGTTGATCCCGAAGAAATAGAATACGACGGTAAAAAGGTGATTGCACTTACCGTTGCATCAGACGGAATTACACATGCAACTACAGACGGCAGATGCTTAAAAAGACTTGGAAAAAATTCTAAACCGTTTTATCCCGATGAAATGAGCAACCGCTATTCCGAAATTCAAAGCTCCGATTTTTCGGGAAGGATTTTGTCAGACAGCACGGAAGATGATATAAACAAACTTGAAGTTTATAAGTTGAAAGAAAAATTAAAAGCGAGAAATCCCGAATCGACATTAGCTGATATGGATGATATCGCATTTTTGCGTGACCTTGCTTTGGTTAAGTCTGACAGCGGTAATATTAAATTGACTGTGGCTGGATTATTATTTGTAGGCAAAGAGCAGGCAATCAATAGATTATTTCCACAGGCAGAGGTAATTTACTTGCACTATTCCGAGTCGAATTTAGAAGAATATGATGCAAGACTTGATATGAAGGCTCCTATTATATCGGTAATTGACAGACTTTCAGAGAAAATACAAGACTCAAATCGTATTGTCAATGTTCAGGTTGGACTTTTCAGATTGGAAATTGTCGATTTCCCTGAAAAAGTTTTTCAAGAGGCATTACTCAATGCTTTGTCACACAGAGATTATCAAAGTCAAGGTGCGGTTTATGTAAAGCATTATCCTGATAAAATTGTAATAGAAAACCCCGGTGCATTTTTGGACGGTATCACAGAAAATAATATAATTACACATCCGTCTGTTCCGAGAAATAAATTAATTGCCGAAACTCTGCAACATCTAAAATATGTTCAGAGAACAGGACAGGGTGTTGACATTATTTTCAGAGAAATGATATCATCCGGCAAGCCGTTTCCCGAATACAAATCGTATAATGATGCGGTTTCGCTGACAATCTATAGTGCTATTGATGATATTGATTTTGTAAAATTCATTGCCAATGAAGAAAACGGACTGAGCAGAAGTTTTTCACTTTCGGAACTTATGATTTTGCGCTACCTTAAAGATAACCGCAAAATCACAATGTCTGAGGCAGAGAGCTTAATTCAAGAAGCTCGTGATCAGGCTCAGAATGCCTGTAATAACCTTAAAAGATATGGTTTGATTGAGTTGTCGGGCAATGAATATATGTTGACGGCAAAGATATATGACGAGTTAAAAAATTCTGTTGATTACACTAAGGATAAAGCAATTCAATATATCAAAGCAAGAGAAATGATTTTGGAATATATCCGTGATAGAGGTTTTATTAATAACGAATTAGTAAGAGAATTGTGTGGCTTTTCACAAAAACAAGCCCGTATAATATTGCAACGAATGAGAAAAGAGAATTTGATTGAACTATCTGAAAAAGGAAGATACGCTAAATATATCATTAAGAAATAATTTAACGCGCCCTTAACGCGCCCAAATGTGTGTTTAACGCGCCCTTAACGCGCCCAAATGTGTGTTTAACGCGCCCTTAACGCGCCCAAATGTGTGTTTAACGCGCCCTTAACGCGCCCAAATGTAATTTTAACGCGCCCTTTTAATTAAAAACAGCACCAAACAATATGTGTTCAGTGCTGTAAATACAATGAAATTAAATTTTTAAACTACCGCTCCGAGACAGAGAATGTTTTGCAGGATTTTGTATTCTTCTTCAAAGTCGGAGAGGGGGAGAGGATTTTTCCCGAGTCCCATTTCTATGGTGAGGGCAGGTCGGCGGAATTTTTCGATGAACCAATCCTTAAAGCCGCCGCCTGTGGCAATCTCCTCGGGAAAGGCTATGTTGTAGCCGCTTGCCTGTGAGAACATTGACGCAAGCCGAAAGCTCAGAACGGGTGTGTGTCTGCCGAATGAGCAGTAAATTTCCCGTCCCTGACTGTGCAGAGCGATTGCCCGTTCAAAGTCAATATTACGGCAAAGTGTTGTCAGAGCTTTAGTTTCGGGTTCGCTTTCGGGATGATTGCCGCCGAATCTTGTCGGCGCAGGACACTTGATATTGTTCTTTAATTCAAGCTGTTTAAGCCTGCACCAGCCGGCATTGAAATTGTGATTGATGTCAACTCCACGGGCATTTGCCTGCCATTTATATGTATCGGTGCAGACCTTTTCGACAAGCGGTTTGTATTTGAATGCGGCGTCACTGCCATGCAAGGCAATTTCCGTGCCGTCGGGATTTACGCAAGGCACAATCGTAAGACCACGAATGCTTAAAAAATTCCCGATTTTGCATCCGCCGACAGTTTTGTCGCTTTCCATTGCCTCACAACATTCTTCAAAAAATTTCAGCAGGGCAAGTATTGTGAGGTACTCCGAGCCGTGAAAACCGCCGCAGTAGAGTACACGATTCTTGGTGTTGCCGATATGCAGAACATCAATACCTCTTCCGCACACGCTTTTTCCGGCAAAGCAATGCTTGATGAACTTGTACCTGTCGCAGAGCTCGTTTATGATTTCCTTGCGTGTTTTGTAATCGGGAAAAACATTATAATCGGGCATAACAAAATCCTTTCCTTTCGATAATTCAATCTTTAAAACGGAGGCATAATTATGGAGCTTTTTGAAAAAACTCTTGACAGCAAGAAAATTTTTGACGGCAGAGTTCTGCATATAGTCCTTGACGAAGTGGAGCTTCCTGACGGTAAAAGGTCAAAGAGAGAGGTTGTCAATCATCCGGGCGGAGTATGCGTTGCCGCTCTTGATGAGGACAATAACCTTTCTTTTGTAAAGCAGTTTCGCTATCCGTACAAGGAGGTTGTGCTTGAGCTTCCTGCCGGCAAGCTTGAAAAGGGTTCTACTCCGCTTGAAAACGGAAAGCGTGAGCTTCTTGAAGAAACGGGACTTGAGGGTTACTCCTACATTTCTCTCGGTCAGGTGTATCCGTCTCCCGGATACACCTCGGAAATTATCCATCTTTATGCCTGTCGGGTAAAGTCACAGGGTGAGCAAAAGCTTGACGAGGGTGAGTTTTTGAATGTTGAAAAAATCTCCCTCAACAAAGCCGTTGAAATGGTGCTTAACAATATGATTCCCGACTCCAAAACACAGATTGCCGTTTTAAAGACTGCCGCACTTTTGAAAAGCGGTAAAATTTAATTTAATCATAGGAAATATATATGCAGAATTTTACTGTTTCAGAACACGAAAAATTGAATACTGCCGTTGCTCTCGGATTTTTTGACGGACTTCACAAGGGACACCGAAGGGTTATTCTCTCGGCTGTTGAGCAGAAGAAAAACGGACTTTTGCCCGTGTGCTTTACATTTGCTCAAAGCCCGAAGGAGGTTCTCGGAAAATCTTCTAAGGGTGCGCTTATGACAACGGAAGATAAGCTGAAAACGCTTGAAAGCCTGGGCATTGAGCATACCTTCAGTCCCGATTTTAAAAAGCTGATGAATATGTCTGCAAAGGACTTTGTTGAGAAAATTATTTTTGGCGACCTCAATGCAAAATTTGTTGTCTGCGGTTTTAACTATCGTTTCGGAAAAAACGGCGAGGGCGATACCGATTTGCTCAAAAAGCTTTGTGACGAGAACGGTACGGAGCTTAATGTGATTGAGCCTGAGCGTGACGATGGCGATGTTGTTTCATCAACACTTATCCGTCTGCTTATAAGTGAGGGAAGTATTCGCCGTGCAAACAAGCTTTTGTGTTCATATTTTGGCTTTTCTGCCGTGATCACTCACGGAAAAAGACTTGGCAGAGAACTCGGTACTCCGACAATCAATCAGAAACTTCCCGAAAATCTTGCTGTGCCTAAATACGGTGTTTATGCGTCTGCCGTTACGCTTGAAAACGGAAAGGTCTATTGCGGTGTGACTAATATCGGTGTAAAGCCGACGGTCGGAGGAACAAAGCTTTTGAGCGAAACATGGATGCCTGACTTTCACGGCGGTGAAATATACGGTCAGACAGCCGATGTCCGTCTGCTTGATTTCATTCGTCCCGAAAAAAAGTTTGACAATATCACCGAATTAAAAAATGCCATAACCGACAATGCGGTTACGGCAAAAGAAATTTTTGATGAGATGTATATGAAGTAAGCGTAGGATTTATCTATGGTTGACATCGTAATTTCAGCTTGATACAATATGATACGAGAATACAAGGAAGTTTAAGGCGGTTAGCACTCCCGAAAGGGGGTGATATGCATGACTGAGTCGGTTTTGCTGATAATTTTACTTATAGCACTCGCAGAAGTCATCAATAGCATAAAAAAATAATCGCCCGACAGCCTCAAATATCGGACGATTATTTTATATTCGTTTTAAAACCTTGGGACTAACCGCTTTTAACGGTTTTCCTTGTGTTCTTATTATATATTATGCAAAAAGCAATGTCAACATTTCATTTGAATTTTATATAGCTGAAAATATTGAGCGGTGACGGAACTTTCCGACACCGCTTTTTTTATTTGAATTCATCGTTAAGGATTTCATCAAGGTTATTGACCATTGCTGTGACGATTTCGTATGAACCGCCGTCTGAGATTGACTTCATAAGAGCGTTTATGTTTTCTTCAAAATCCTTTGGCAAGAGGGTGCAATACTTTTTGCAGAGCTGAACCTGTCTTTTTTCACCGGGGTGTGTCTGACGGTTGAGTGCGAAGATAACATCAAAATAGCTTTCGAGAAAAGCAGTGATTCTGTGATTGACACTGACGATATCGCCACGCTCCTGAGCCTTTTTAATCTGCCTGTCATATGACGGAAGCTTTCCGTTCAAAAGGTTGCGGTTGTTTTTGATAATCGCACTGCGGAGATTTTCAGGAAAATCAATCTGCGCCATATCTCTGAATTTTGTGAAAGTGCCTGTCTTGTCAAAAAGAACCTTGCTGTTCTTGATATTGTGCCAAAATGCGGTTGTATAGCCGTTAAAAGCCTTGCCACCCTTGATTACCGTATCAATATACCGACCAAACCTGTCAACTTCACGGTAGATTATGTCAACGGGAATACCGTTATTCATAACCGTGTTGTCCTCGCTCTCCCAATAATGATTGCCGAATTCTGCAATCGAACAGTATTTTTCGAGGAGATTTTCTCTTGTTTCGGCTGTCGGAATTTCAGCACAGTAAACATAAATATCGTAGTCCGAATTTTCATCACTTGCACCTGTTGAACGAGAACCGCCGAGTGCGACAGCCTCAACCGTATCAAGCGACTTGAGTGCAAGCAAAATTTCTTCAAGGTTTGCGTCCTTAACATTGTATTCCACAAAATTCATAGTTTTGATCTCCTTTATTTTATGGTATCATATTCCTTTGTCGGATTAAGCCGTAACTTCTGCCGTTTCGGTTGGACTTGTCTTATCTTCAAGCACAACCCTTTTGCCTCTCCAACCGCCCTTTATCCAGCGGATAAACACAACGACGCCTCTGAAAATTTCATCGGCAGCCATGGCAATCCAAATTCCGGTAAGTCCCATTCCGAAATAAATTCCGAGCAGCCAGCCGAGTCCGACACTCAAAAGCCACATTGAAAAAATTGCGAGTGCAGTCGGGAATTTAACATCGCCGGCGGCTTTCATACTGTTGATTATAACAAGGTTTGTTGTTCTGCCGAATTCAAGAATAATCGCAATGAACATAACCGATGAACCGAGTGCGATAACAGCCTTATCGCCTGTGAAAAGTCCGAGTGTAAACGGCGAAATCAACCAGTTTACAATTGCAACCGAGATTGAAATTATCATACCGAAACGCAAAGTTTTCAGCACCCTGCGGTATGCAAAATCGTAATCGTGAGCGCCTACGCTGTGACCGACAATAATCTGTGTTGCATTTGCAGCGGCAAGAGCAATCATATATGTGAACATTGAAAGCATATTGGCGTAGATTTTTGCGTTGATTGCAACGATACCCATTGTGTTGATGAATGCCTGTAAAAACAGCTGTGAACAGTCGTAGGAAATGTTCTCGCCTGCTGTCGGAATGCCGAGTTTAAGAAGGCTTTTGAGAACATCATACGGAAACGGACGAAGATATTTAAGGCTGAACTTGCCTTTGATAACCGTGTAGAAGTATATAACAGATGCAATTACCGCAATAACTCTGCTTCCGCATGTGGAAACAGCTGCACCCGACGCACCGAGTCCGAGAACCTGAAGCGGTCCGTAGAGCAAAAGAGCATTTCCGCAGATATTGATAATGTTCATTCCAAGACCGATAATCATACCGAAAACGGTTTTGCCGTTGCTTGCAAAAATTGAGTTAAAAGCATTAATAAGCGCCTGAGTAAAGATTGTACCGCCGACTATTCGCATATACATATCCGATTCGTCAAGCATTGCCGCAGGCACCTGCATTGCCTCAAGCAGATTTCGACTGAATATGAATACAACAAAGCTGATTACAATACTCAGCACAAAGTTGAATGACAACGCAACCGTGTAAATCATATTCATCTTTTCTTTTTTACCTGCCCCAAGGTACTGGCTGACGATTATGCCCGTTGCGCTTGATATAATGTTAAAGGCAAGAGTCAGAAAACCGAGAACCTGGTTTGCGTTGCCGATTGCACCAACGGCGGTTTCGTTGTAGTTTGAGAGCATAATCGTGTCAACATAGCCGAGTGAGATGCCGAGCAACAGCTGTAAAAATATCGGCCACGCAAGCTTGATTACGCGCTGATTCATAACTGAATCGTTCGGATTTTTGAGTTTTGAAGAAGTAGCAGACATAATGTAATCTCCGTTGAATAAAATGATTATATAAGTTTTTATGTTTTAAATGTTTTGAAAAAATAAATTCTGTGTAAATTGTGCATTGCCGTTGTTCTGACTGCTTGACCGCCGTGTATTTGAGATGTATAATCTAATTGCGGATGGTTGTAATCTGTCGCAATCTTCAAACTAAGTTCAGATAACCAACGGTTGTTTTCGATAAAATCAGAAAAAATACAACGCAAATGCGAAAGGATAAATAGGTATGAATATATGCGTTTTTGGCTCATCAAGTGAGCAAATTGACAAAATCTATCTCGAATCTGCCGAGCATCTCGGCAAAAAGATTGCCGAAAAGGGCTACAACCTTGTTTTCGGTGCGGGAAAATACGGTGTTATGGGCGCATCTGCCCGAGGCGCATACAGCGCAGGTGGCCACACAATCGGAGTTACACCCGATTTTTTTATTGATGTGGGTGTTGTTTTTGACAAATGCTCCGAACTTATTGTAACAGATACAATGCGTGAACGCAAAGGTATTATGGAAGATAAAGCGGACGCTTTTGTAATTTGTGCCGGCGGTATGGGTACTTTTGAAGAATTTTTTGAGGTTCTCACACTAAAGCAGCTTAACAGACACACAAAGCCTATCATTATATATAATGTAAAAGGCTACTATAACTCAATGCTTGCAATGCTTGACAATGCCGTGAGTGAAAAGTTTATGACCAATGCCTGTAACAGACTCTACACGATTGCCGATACCGAAGAAGAGGTTTTCAATCAGCTCGAGAATTATGTTCCGTTCACCTACAATAAATATGAGTTTCTCAAAAAGGACGGTGAGCAGAATGGCTGACCAATGCGAATTTTGTGCAAACTTTGTCAGTGATGACGAATTCGGTGATTATTGCAATATCAACCTTGACGAGGACGAAATGGCAAGGTTTTTAACCCGAAGCACAGACACCTGTCATTACTTTCAACTTTATGATGAGTACAAAATAGTGAGAAAACAAAATTAAATAATTTAAAACAGCAATATAACAAAATAAGTTACACGGTTGTAACTTTTGTCTCAAAATCTATTAAATGTCGTTTGTTATTATTGTAAACCTAAAATCCCCTTAATTAAAGGGGATTTTTTGTTTTTTTATATCATTTTAAAGGTTAGAATATGAATAAAAGACAAGCAGATTAAGTCCGTTAAAATATAATCGAAAAAGAAAAGTTTAGAGGAATGCACAAATGTAATGTGAAAATCTTGTGAATTTATCCAAAAAAAATGACAGAGGACAAATAAATGTTGCAAAATGTGCGTTGAAGGTATAGAATATTATTATATTTTGTACAGTGGTGTGCCATTTTAGTGCATTATTTTTTAAGAGGAGAGGGTTTTTGTGCGCCTTTTTAACAGGATTATTGATAAGATGGTCAGCGACAAAGTTCCATTTAAAAAGAGAAAAAGGCTGATTGTTTTTGTTGCAATCATAACCCTTCTTTCAATGACGACAGCTACGGTTGCGTGGTTCTCGGTAAACACTTTTGCGGGCGTTGACAAGCTTGACCTCAATATCAGCCTTGCCGCTCAGCTCAAAGTAAGTATGGAAAACCACGGCAAAGACCTTGATAAATATGGCAAGGTAATCACGAACGAGATGATTGACGATTACCTTAAAAAGCACGGTTCAAGCCTTGAAGATACGGTGCTTGACCCTGTTACAACAAGAGAGGGTACAGAGTTCACCAATCAGCGCGGCACAGTCAGAGAGCCTAACAAGCACAGCTACCTTGAATTTGAGTGCTACTTCATTGCGACTGAGGAAATGTGGGTTCACCTCACAACCGAAAGCACAAAAGCAGGCGCTGATGACGGTACGAAGGTATCGACAGAATCAACCGGTGCAAAGGCTGATGTAGTAAATTGTGCGAGAGTTGATTTCACAGCCGAGGGAACAGGCAACGGCACAACAATTTATGAGCCGAACAGAAGTAATCCCGTAAACGGACAGACAACTTTTGATTTGCCGTCAGGTTCAATGGTTTACTCAAACAACACGAGACTTTTCCATCTTAATCAGCTCGAACCTGTTAAGGTAACAGTTCGTCTTTGGATTGAGGGTAACGACCCCGAGTGTGATGACGATGTTCAGGATGCACAGCTTTCTGTACAGCTTGGCTTTGTCGGATGCGATAAGGACAATAGACCAATATCATAATTAAACAAGATCCCGTAGGGGCGGTCATCGGCCGCCCGCCCTGGAGGAACTGTCATTCAACGCAGATTTCAGACAGGAGAAAAATTATGGGTTAATGAAATACGCACAATCCGACAGTTAAACGGATACAACTTTGAGGGGAGAGAAAAACTTGTTCGGAAAAAAGAAACCAAAAATTGAACAACCGATTACTCCCGAGGAGTTAAGTCGCTTAAATGATAAGAAAATGGCAGATGCCGAGATTGAACATTTTCATGTGAAAAATGATTCAATCGAGATTGTAAAATACAAAAAGCGCAGACGGCTTTTGAGTATTATCCTTTCGGTCTGCATAATCATTCTTCTTATTCTGTTCATTGTTTCAACGCTTGTAACGCAATGGGGCGACTTGATTATCAGCATTGATTCTCCAGCCGTAAAAAAAGGTATCGTGCTTAGCGAAGACGCTGACTTCAAAACTCAGTGTGCTTCACTTACTGCGAAGCAGGTTAAGGATGTTACAAACATTACATATTCATGGCTTCCTGTTGACCTTGACACAAGCAAGGACGGTGCGCACAACGGCAAAAACTATGTTGCTTATACTTTCTATTGTAAAAATAACGGAGAGGTTGAGCTTGACTATGATGCAGTGCTTGAAATCACAGGTGCGGCTAAGTCGGCAGATGAAGCAACCCGAGTTATGATTTACAAAAACGGCAAGAGCTCAATTTACGGCAAAGGTCAGTACAAAGACAGAAGCAAAGCCGAAACCGATTGTACAAAGTTTGTAAGCGATAAGGAAGTTTATAAAACATCAACCGAAAAATTCAAGGTTGGCGATATTGACAAATACACAATCGTAATCTGGATTGAGGGTAACGACCCCGAATGTATCGACGATATCCGTAACGGTCATGTAAGAATGAGAATGCTGTTCTCGGTTCGTGATGATGAAGAATCCACAGCAAAACCGTAATTTTCGGTACGGTATTACATCAACTTGGTATTATGTGCCTCGGCACTGATATAGCAAAAAATCCCTATGGTGTTTTAGGGACAAAAAATTATTTTATTTAGGAGGAATTTCTCTATGAAAACAACATCAAGAAAGAGATTATTAATCTCTTCCGTAGCAATGCTTCTCGTGGCAATGCTCGCACTTGGTACAGCAACATTTGCTTGGTTCACAACTGACACAACAACTCAGGCAACAGGTATCTCTGTTCAGACATCTAAGAAGTCATTGCTCTTAGTATCAAGCAGAACTTCTGAATGGACAGACAACCTCAACTATAACTTTGGTACAGATACAGCTAAAAAGCTTCTCCAGCCGGCATCATCATATGACGGTGCAAACTGGTACAAAGCTCAGGCTGTAAATGGTTTGTCAGGTGCTGCTACAACCGGTGAGAAAATTACTGGTGTTGGTACAACTGATGCTGAAGGCAATGTATTCTGCAATATGCTCAATGTTAAGAACACAGGTGCTGAGCCTGCTGCTAATGTTAAGATTACAGCAACAATTTCTGAAACAGCTGTTACAACTGGTAAAAACTACCTCCGTGTAGCTCTTGTTCCTTCTGATTGTACAGCAGACAACGGTCGTGGTACTGCAACGGTTGCAAGTGCTGAGGAATTTAGAGATAACATTTACAGTGCTGGTGCTGACGCTGCTAAGCCTGTTGAATATGTTGGTGCAAGCGTAGCAGACAAAAAAGGTGCAATCAAAGCAGCTGATTTAGATGTTCAAACAAAGAGTAACTCAATCTCTGTTAATGCTGGTACTCTTAAACAGAATGAGGCTAAGTACTATATGCTTATCGTATGGTTTGAAGGCCAGGATGAGGATTGCCAGGATGCATTTGCTGGTAACGAGATGCCAAACATCAATTTCACAATTACAGCTGATAAGTAATTTATAAATTAACAGTTAGTAAAACATAATATTAAGCAAATTATTTGATCGGAGTCCCCTTGCATGAAAAAAGTGTTAAAAAAGATAATCAATGTTATTATAGATATTGTTGTTATACTGGTTTTGGTAGTATCAATACTTATTGTTACATTATCATTAACATCCAAATCATCAGGGGTCCCCAATATTTTCGGCATTGCACCCCTCAGCGTTCAGACTGATTCAATGGAGGACACAATTAACGTTGGTGATTTAATTTTCAGTGATGTTACAAATGACCCTTCATATGAATATCAGAAAGGTGACATTGTTACCTTCCCAATCACAGTCAACGGTGAGTCCGTTCTTAACACTCACCGAATTGTAGAGGTTGTTAAGGATGACAACATTACCTACTACAGAACACAGGGTGACAATAAGAAAACCAACCCCGAGCCCGATGAAGAACTTCAAACCTCTTCATCTATTGTCGCCAAATACACAGGTACGAAGATTGGCGGCGTGGGTAACTTTTTAAGCTTTATCAGAACTCAGCTTGGATTTTTCCTCTGCGTTCTGCTTCCGATGATTATTTTCTTTGTTTATGAAGCGGTTCGTGTTGTTCTCAACCTGCTTGCCTACAATAAGGAAAAAACTCTCGAAGAGGCAAAGCTTGCGGTTGATTCCGCAGAGCTTACCGAAGAACAGAAAAAGAGAGCTATTGAGGAATATCTTGCCTCCGTCGGAGAAAATCAGGACAAGGCGGAAAATGAGCCTGAGGTACAAACACCTGCTGACGGCAATAATTCCGCTGATAATTCCGATTAAGTTATGACAAATTTGTCCCTAACGCATTCATAGCGTTTATCGTAACGGTATATTTCTTTCTCAGTCTCAAAGCTGAGAAAGAAATACAGTTACATACTGTAGGGGCGGTCATTGGCCGCCCGCCTTGAAGAATCTGTCCTTTATGACAGATTTCAGATAGGAATTTAGAAATGTGTTCTTACACAAAAGATGAGAGTAGATTTTTTTAAGGAGACGAAGTACCGTGGATACAGTATTTAAATTTCTTTTTGAATTTCTCGGTCAGTTTTTTGGCTCATTATGGTCAATAATCACCGGGTTATTTGGCGGAGTAGGCAATGCCTTTGATTTTTCCGCTTATGTAAACATTATTAATGCCTATACCACGGAGCTTGGCGGCCTCGCATGGGTAATTGCGATTATTGCCATTGTGCTTCTGGTTGCTGTGCTTGCACTTTGCGTATGGCTTATTGTCGTCGCTGTAAAAAAGTTTATTCGTTCGCACAGAAGAAGAAAAGATACAGATTCTCTTGTTAAAGAGGTTCAGGCACTCAACAAAGAGGTTATGAGACTCAACCTTGAAAAGGATAAGATTCTCTCTATGAAGGTTTCACAGATTGGTCTTAACCCCAACGAGATTTCAGAGCTTACAGGCGAAGAAATCGAGTCGCTCAACAACGGCGAAGAAGAGGACACAGGCGAAAGCCGTTTCTACAAGCTTACGGAAATCGACAAGCTTTGGGCAGATTATGTTCCGCCGGTTTATGACAACGATATCACACTTCCCGAGTTCTGTGAGCGTTTCAGACTCTTTGCTTGTTCACAGCTTGGTCTTTACTACGATATTAAGCTTATCAGACTTTTTGTTGCTGCGTTTGCATCTACCAGACTTATTATCCTTCAGGGTATTTCAGGTACAGGTAAAACTTCACTTGCTTACGCCTTTGGTAAGTTTGTAAACAATCCTTCAATCGTTGCTTCCGTTCAGCCGTCATGGCGCGACAGAACAGAGCTTTTCGGTTACTTCAACGAATTTACAAAGAAGTTCAACGAAACCGAGCTTCTCCGTGCAATGTATGAGGCATCGTATAACGAAAACATCTATGCGGTAATCCTCGATGAGATGAATATCGCTCGAGTTGAGTATTACTTTGCCGAGATGCTTTCAATTCTTGAAATGCCGTCAAGAGATGAGTGGGTTGTTGATATCATCCCGAACTCTTGGCCGTCTGACCCGAAGCATATCGTGAACGGTCAGCTCAAAATTCCGCCGAATATGTGGTACATCGGTACTGCGAATAACGATGACTCGACATTTGCTATCACAGATAAGGTTTATGACCGTGCTATGCCGATTAACATCGACACAAAGGGTGTTCCTTTTGAAGCACCTCTCACAGACTCTGTATACATTTCATACAAACATTTTGAGTACATCCTCAATGCCGCTAAGGTTCAATTTGTTGTTTCGGAAGAGAACCTCAAAAAGATTGCCCTTCTGGATGATTATGTTATTGAGCATTTCCGCATAGCTTTTGGTAACCGTATTGTAAAACAGCTTCGTGACTTTGTTCCTGCTTATGTCGGAACAGGCGGTACAGAGCTTGACGGTCTTGACTATGTTCTTGCCCGCAAGGTATTTAGAAAATTTGAGTCACTCAATCTTTCATACATTCGTGATGAAATAGATGGCCTTTGTGCGTATATTGACGAGCTTTTCGGCGAAGAAAATATGACTGAGAGCAAGGATTATCTCCGTATGCTCAAGAAGCTTGTATAATTTTAGCAATTCAGGGCGAACTCTGTTCGCCCTTTGCTTGGTGAAAGGACTTTGCGCCTTTTATAAACGGTAAAACTATCTGATTGGAGAAAAATCAATGGCTGATTTTGGTAAATATTTCAGAGCATATATGTATATGCAGGACATTCTGAAAAATGATTTTACTTACAATTACATAACAGAAGGCCTTAAGGACGGCGATAAGGGCGAGGATAAGCTCGACGGTAAGACCAACGAAAAGGTAATTGATATGGAATGGGTTGTTGCCATTGAGGAAACACTTCCGTACATTCAGAAAGCAATAGACGAACAGCGCCGTTTTATTAAGCAGGTTGACAATGTTGTTAGAGTTGAGCTTGCAAAAAAAATTGGCCCCGAGTCGGTTAAGCACCTTTCGCAGCACACTAACTTTATTGCCAAGGTTGAGGGTGATATGGTAACGCCTAACAAAATCCTCACAATTGAGCGTGAAGAAAGCTTTGCTATTTATGAAAACCGTGTGCTTATGACGCTGATTCGCAAAGCACTTCATTTTGTTGACGATAAATATTCAAAAATGAAAGATGTGCCGAACGACAGCTATAATAAAATTTCTATGGTTCGCCACATTGATTTTAATGAGAAAAAAGTAGATTTTAATCTTAACTATATAAATGAATCTCACGAAACTCTTGCAGATGACCTTGATGTTCTTGATGTTTCTCAGCTTTCGGACTTTGACCGAATCAGAAGAATCAGAACAACCCTTAATGAGTTTTTAAACACTCAGTTGATTAAGGAAATCTCAAAAGAGCCTGAGGTTCATCCTCCGCTCACGCAGACCAACCTTCTCAAAAAGAACCCCAACTTTAAAAGAGTGGTTGAGTTGTGGAACTTTCTCGACAGCTACAAGCGTAAAGGCTTTGAGGTTGTAAGCGAGGAATACAACGGCAAAATGACAGATACTGTTCAGCAGGATGTTTACTTTGCGATGGGATTCCAGCATTTTATGATGTCTATTGCTACAAACCCGGGACTTCGTTCAATCCTTAAGGAACAGTACGACGCTGAAAATGCACGAATTGCCGAGGAAGAATCAAAGCCGCAGAAGACCCGCGAGGCGGTTATGAAGGCACAGCTTGATGCTGTTCGTAAAGAGGAGATGGAAATCCGCCTTCGTGAAATCCGTGAACGCGAAAAGAAAATTCTTGACCTCACGAATGAAATCAAGAATTTAAAGGTTATAATTGATCAGAAAGAACAGCAGATTCTCACTCTTAGGGGCAGGGTTTCTGCTCTTGAAGACCAACTTGAAGAGGTTAAGAAAGAGCTCCAGCAGACAAAACTCAAGTTGATGGAGGCAGAAAAGAGAATTGCCGAGCTTGAGGAAGAAAATCAGCAGTTAAAAGATACTATTGAAGAGTTGAATAAAACGATTGATGAACTCAATCAGACTATTGACACACTCAATAAAAAAATAGTAGAATTAAATGACAGAATTCTCGTGCTTGTGCAGGAGAATGCTCGTTTGCAGACAAAGGTGAAAGAGCAGGAAACTGTTATCGCCGAGCAGAAGGCTCATATTGCAGAGCTTGAAACTCAGGTTGCTGAGCAGCTTGCAAAGATTACGGCTCTTACGGAAAACCTTGAAAAATGTCATGCGCAGATTGAAGAGGACGCTCGTAAGATTACCGATTTGTCTGACAAAAATGAGAAGCTCACTGATACTCTCCAAACCGAACGCATTCAGCATAAGGAAACAGTCAACAAAATGAATGCCGATTTTGCTGAAGAAAAACAGCAGATGAACGACGCTCATTCGGCAGAGGTTGAATCGCTTAACAATAAATTCAACGATGCAGAGGTTGAACATAACACTTATGTAGCAAAGCTTAATGCGGATTTTGCGGCAAAGGCAAATGAAACAGAGCAAAAGCATCTTAAAGAGCTTGCAGATAAAGAAGAAACTCACAAGAATGAACTTGTTGAAATTAAGGAAGCCAACCTTAAATCATCAGCCGCAAGCAATGCCGCTCACGCTTCTGAGCTTAAAAAGGCTTATAAGTCGGTTGACAAAAAGGTTGAACTTGCAGAAAAAGCTTGTGAAAAGCGTATGAAAGCCAAGGTTGCCGAGGTTAAAAAAGAGGCTCAGGCTGAAATTCGCAAAGCCGAAAAGAAAGCAAGCGAAAAAATCAGCCTTGCTAAGGATGAAATTAAATCTGTCAAGGATACAGGCGATTTGTTCGTTCGTGACTACGGCTTCGGCAGTGTTGCAGTTGTTTCAAAATATGCCGAAGAGCTTGCAAAATTCGGCAAGCTTTCAATCGCAGACGAGCTTATAAACGCACAGAAAAGCGTAAGATCTCTTTGCATATGCAGAAGTAAAAAGGGTGTTGTGCTTGCAGGCTTTTCACAGAGCGGCGCAAGCGTATATAATGTTTATAAAAAGCAGGCAGATCTTACTGTTGCATTTAACGATTTGTGTTCAATGCTGAAAGGTATGAGCAATCTGCCGATTGTAATTACATTCTCCGGTGTTGACAGACCGTTTGTGATGAATTTTGAAAACATTGTAAGAGATGCGACTAAAAGAAAAACAACTGTTTTCCATAACAAAACTCTGAAAGCAAACGGATTTGTTTCAGTTTACTTTGGTAAAGAATAAGGGGCAAAAATGAAAAACTCTACTGCGCCCAACAGAAAAACGGGCAGAATGATTGCTAAAAATTTAATAGTTCTGTTCACTGTTGCACTTGCCGGCTTTTGCGGCATTCAGGCGTGGTTCACTGATAAACAGTCAGCCGAAGCCGATGGCATCAACATTGAGTGTCAGGCACCTGACGGTATTGAAATTGCTGTTGTTAAGCACGAAGATCCGGCTCCGAAGGATGACGCAGCGTACAAAAATACGATTGAATTGAACAGCAAAAATTATTCGTTTATTGATGATATCAAGATGACTGAGGTTTCGAGCGACGGATACACATTTTATAAGCCGCCCCTCAAACAGGAAAACGGAGTTGCTTCTCCTATTCTTGATGTTGCCGACTGGGATCTTGCCGACAGTTCGGTTCACTTCCTTTCTTTTGACCTGTATGTTCGTTCAAAATCCAAGTTCGATATTTATCTGGACAGTAAATCTAAAATCAGTCCGAATGCAAAAAATCTTACAGGTGAAAATGCAGATAATAAGAGTGATTTCGGTGAAAGCGGCGAATCAAAGGGAATTTCAAGAGATTGCGTAACTGGTGCGGTAAGGTTTTCGGTTGCAAATTATAAAACTTACGAAACAAAGCTTTTGTGGATTCCTGCCCCGAACATTTTACTTAATGTAAATTCAGATACAACAAAGTATTCTGTAATCACAGACAAGCGTGAGGGCGAATCATATTCGCATGGTTATTATGAAAAAGACGGTAGTAAATGGGTTAAAAAATTCGTTTCCGCCGATGACGGTTCATCACTCGGTCAGGTTTTTGTTTCAAACAGCGACGGTTTTACAACCAACGGCGATTACACATACGAGCTTGGTGCAAAGAAAAAAATTATGACTTTGGAAAAGGACACAACTCAAAACGGCATATATACAGGAATGGTAACCTGTAATATGTGGGTTGACGGCGAAGACGCAGAGGCAAGACTTGCCCTTGTAAACGGAAAGTTTAAAGCAAACCTTGTTCTCTCAAAGGGCGATGTACAACAATAAATAAAAATCAGGAAAGGAGCAATGAAGTATGAAACTGGAAGAAAAAATGCAGAACTCGTTTTTTGCACTTTCCGATAACAGACTTCTCGGCAGAAAAAAGCTCGCAATTTCATATGTATCATTGTTCCTTGTTTTTACTCTTGTGCTTGTAACAACGGTGGCATGGTTTACCGTAAAAGATACGGCAAGTATTAATTCTCAGGCGTTTTCACTTGAGTCAAGTGCTGCACTCCGTGTCAATGACGGTCAGGAAGATCTTTCAAACCATCTTGTTGTTAAAGGCTTTAAGCTTGAAGAGGCTTCAAGCGTTGACGGAAGGAATATGTTCTTCCCGTCAGAGGGCAACTTTAAGGATTCAACATCTGCCATGAAATTCCGAGAAGGAACTGCAGGCGATAGGAATAAAACATATGTATATAAGGATTTTAAGCTTAATGCCGATTCAGATATGACAAATGTTTATGTCAAAGGCTATAATATTAAAATTGTTTCGGCAGACGGTAATGTTCTCGGTAAGTTTGACGGCTCAACCGAGATTATTCGTGACGATAAAGGCGTTCCTGTCGATCAGAAGGTCTATGATCCTTGTCCGTTAAGACTTGCGTTTATTACCGACAGCAGTAAAACTCCTACTGTAATTGATCCAAGTGCTCTTATTGACGAGCATGCTAAAAATTATAATGCAGTAAGCTCAACAAATACAGACGGCTATCCTGCTACTAAGCTTTCATCTTGCAAGACATTTTCTGATTTCTATTTCTATTCAGGCGAAAGCTTGTTCACGCTTTTAGGTCAGAAACCTCTTGATGTAACATTGGTAGCGTGGTTTGAGGGTGCGTATGAAGATCAGTCTGTTTATGATAAGTATGCAGGTGCATCGGTTACAATTGATGTTGAACTCGAAAGTAACTACAATGATATGGAGGCTATCACCTTTATTGATAAAACAATAGGTGATAAGGGCGAAAATAATCCGTGGATTAAAACAGATGACTGTATAGTTACCATGCAGTATAAAGATACTGATGCAACTCAGAAAACTGTCGTTATGAAATATCTTGGTCCGGGGGTAGACGGATATAACACATGGACAGCTGCGTTGCCAAAAGATGTAATAACAGATATAAGCTTTTTCAGATTCAGTACAACTAATAATATAATCTATAACTCATGGCACACCAAGGATAATGTGAATAACGAATTGAGCGATACGGCAAAAGGTTGGATAAAAGCCCCTGGTTTGTATCCGTTACAGGAAAGCAGAATTGTAAACGGTAACCGTAGCCTTGTTTATACTGCTAAGAGAGGTAACGGTTATGGTAAAACCGACAGTACTTTTGAAAGACTGTCCCCTTGTATCGGATACTGGGATTATAGTCCGGGCGGCTCAACTGTTGAAACAACATCACCTTCACCCACAACTCCGACAAGCGGAGGAGGATCTTCCGAAGATCCTGAAATAAATACAGGCGTGTATCTCAATATTCCGGATACGAAACAGTGGCTCAGAAATTATCTTATAAGCGGAGCTTATGAACCTTATGTAATTTATAATTATAACGGCGTAAAATCAGACCATTTGATGAAGTTTGAATCTGATGGTGCAAGATGTACCCTTGATAATTGCAGTGCGCCGAGAGGCTCACGAGTTATCGGATTTAAGTTTGTGAACAAGAACGGTACACACACTCAGCTTATTCCGGCGAAGAATGAATATATATTCTCCACACCGTTCAATGTTTCTTATGACGTAACCAACGATGATACCGCAACGTATCATTAATAATGCAAAATATAAAAAGGAGGTGTCACAATGAAAGAGAGATTTGCTCTTTTGGCGGCTTATTTTAAAGAAAAGCTTGCAATCGGCAAAAAGTCGGGCAAAGAAAAGAGAAAAAGCATGATTTTAAGCATTGTGGCACTTGTTGAAGTGTTGGCAATCGCTATCGTGTCGGTTTCTGCATGGGTGGAAACAATTTCAACCATTAAGCTTGATTTGAACAACGGTACAATTGATAACTATGTGTTTACCAACGCTAATATCGGCTATGGTAACGGCTATGACGGAAAGACAATTGATCTTACAAAATATTTTCGTCAGGCAGGCGATGTTCACCTTGCCTCGGCAACAAGCGCAAACGGCACAGATGTTTATTTTCCGACCTTAACTGCAAACGGCGAGCCGTCTGCTACATACAGAAAGGCTACTGTAAACGATAAGAATGTCAACTACATTGATTTTTCTTTCAATGTTACCGCAAAGGGAACAAAGGCATCATTCTATTTTGAAAAGATTCCAACAATCAAGGTTAACGATGCTGATGCAGATGAGAAAAAGCTCCGTGTTTCATTCGTTTGTGACGGCAGTAATACGGTTGTCTGCGGTAAGAGCGACAGCACGGCAGAGGTTGTTTCCGGTACAAACCTGAATACTACAAAGCAGGAAAATGTAAAATCTTTCGGTTCATACACGGGTTCAACAGCAGAAAGTCCTCTTTTTACCGTTCCGGCAGATTCAAAACCACATAAGGTTACAATGCGTGTGTGGTTACAGGATGACAGCAGAAAGACAAAGTATGCCGGACAGACTGTTACAATTGACAACTTCAAGCTTATTACTCAGAGTCCCCAGGCCGGAGAATTGACTTTTTACGATAAAACAACGGGCGATCCATCTCTCGGTGCGGGTTGGGCTACCAAAAACAATCGTGCAATCTGGATTTACCAGGATGGCAAAAGCGAGTGTGAAAAGCTTTCAAAGGATTCGAGCGGTAACTATTTTATTAAGCTCGGTTCAGATTATACAGATAATCCTAACGCAGCAGTTACCTTCTACAGCTGCGAATCAACCGTAACATCGAATCCGCAGAAAAGCTATGTTGCAAAATGGACAACCACTCTGCAAACTGCTGTTGAAGCCGAATCACAGACATTCACAGCCTACGGATATAGGGATTCATCAAATAACGGCTACGGCACATGGGGAGAGGTTCAGAAAATTCTCCTCTCAAGTGAAGATTCAAGTACATTGCCGATGAAACAGGTTGACGGAAAGTATCTTGCGGTTAATATGTATGTTCAGGGCAGTTCAACTCCGATAGCAATGACTTTTGAACCGAATGAAAATCCGTCACTCAGCGGTTGGGTTGCATATTTGCCCAATCCTAACAGCGATGCAGCACATTCGATTACATTCAAATTTACTTACAAAGGCAAAGATTACAGCATCAGCGCACCGAACAGAAATTCTTCGGTGAACTATGTTATTACTTCACAAAACACAGGTTACTGGGCGCCTCCGGCTATTGTTTCCGTTTATTCTACATGTACGGATGAAAAGGATAATAATGCACCAATGGGCACAGTAAGCGTAACAGGCGGTATGGACGGCGCAACAAGAGTTAAGGTTACAGAGGGTACAACCGTCACTCTTAATGCGACACCGACCGACAGCAACAAATACAGATTTATCGGTTGGTACTCTGACCCCGAATTTAAAGCTCCCGTTCCCCTCAACAACGGCACTTACACAGCAAATGATACATCAGCCGAGCATAAGTTTTATGCGAAATTCCAAAGACAGTATAAGGTTGAGGCAAAAGCTGTTTCGGACGGAGCTGTTGCAAACAGCACAGGTGGTACTGTTAAGATTTCAGGCGGCGAAGAGGGCGCATACACTGTCGGTTCGTACCTTGAGGGGCAAAACACATCAATCACAGCCACACCAAAAGAGGGCTATGACTTCAATGGTTGGTATTCTGACGAGAAATGCACAAAACTGGAAAGTCAGGATCTTACGCTTTCAATTAAGAATATTCAGGCAAATCATTTGTATTATGCCAAATTTATGATTAAGCAGTTCTCGGTAACAGCGGTTGCAAATCATCCGAATGATAAGAAAAACAGCACAGTACAGTTTTCTTCACCGTCATCTGCGGCTTCTAATACAAGCGTTACCGTCAAGGTAAACTACAACGGTTCTGCAACTTTTGTTGCGAATGCAGGCGAGGGTTATGAGTTTGTCGGCTGGTATTCGGACGAAAACTGTCAGACACTTGTCAGTAAAACGACTCCGTACAAAGTAAGTAGCATAAAGGCTGACTATACTCTGTATGCAAAATTCAAGATTATCAACCTTAATCTCAAAGTTTATTCAGTAACAGAGGGAAAAATCAACGGAGCGGGCGGTACGGTTCAGCTTGGAGCTGATACCCCTGCCGCAAAGATAGAGACAACTGTTGAGTGGGGTACGCTTGCCACACTCACGGCTAAAGCAAATGCCAACTATGAGTTTAAGGGTTGGTTTACCGATCCGCAATGCAATATAAAGGCAGACAGCAAGATTCTTAATGATTGTCAGTACACAGATAAGACAGTGGAAACTGCGGCAATAAAGAAGGATTTGACTCTGTATGCAGAGTTTTCGGATGTATCATCTCGCAAAGTTACCGCTAATGCCGTGTTCGGCGGAAATATTGTCGATACAGCAGGTACTGTTAAGGCAGGCGATTCGCAGGAAGGTGCAACATCAACTGCGGAGGTTACCAATGGTAATAGCGTAACTCTTGTTGCAAATACAAAGCCAAATTATAAGTTTATGGGTTGGTATTCCGACAGGGAATGTACAAACTCTGTAGCATCGGAACAACAGCTTGTTCTTACAAATGTCGATGCCGGTTGCGAATACTACGCATTGTTTAAGCTGCAGTCGTTTTCAGTCAACGCAGTTGTTGACGGTGATTCAGTAGGTACGGTAAAGTTTACCGCACCTGAAGAAGTTGGACCGTCAACTGCAGTTACAGTTTCGGTGGATTATGACGGAAGTGCAACATTTGTTGCAAACCCTGCCGAGGGTTATGACTTTGACGGTTGGTATAACGATTCAAGCGATACTCCAGTCAGCAACAAGGCAACTTATGTTTGTGAAAACATCAAAGATAGCTTTACTTTACATGCAAGGTTCAAGCTTAAAGAATTTGAGGTAAAGGCCTCAGCCGTACTTAACGGAGCGGTCAGCAATGCATGCGGTACTGTTCAGGCAGGCGACACAACAGCCGCAAGCACAGTTTCTACTGTTGCAAAGTGGGGCGAGAGTGTTGCACTGACAGCTACTCCAAAGTCGGGTTATTCGTTCAGCGGTTGGTATACAGACCTTGGCTGTACACAACCGTATACAGACGATTACAAAAATAATTCTTTGACAACGGTTATCAAGGCTAACACAACTGTTTATGCTAAATTTGAGCAGAAGCGTGTTCTGTATTTGCAGCTTAATAGTGCATGGAAAGCATCAAATGCCCGTTATGCGGCATATGTTTGGACAAGTGGTAAAGAGCAATGGTTCGATTTATCCCAAGAGGACGGCGATGTTTACAGAGTCGAATTGACAGCAGAAGCTACATCGTGGTCGAATATTATTTTTGTTAAGATGAAACCGAACACCACAGGAAACAATTGGGATAACAAGGATGCTCAGACTGAAGACTTAAAAATACAGCCTCAGTCAGCCAATACCGATTGCTTTAAGATTACAGGTAATCAGAGTGAAGGAAAAGCAACAGGTACATGGGTAAAATACCCGTTTGATACATTTACCGTAGCGCTTGATGCCGTAAGCTATGATTCAGCAGGCTCTAAGGAAACAAACGGCTTTACAGGCGGTAAAGTCAGCGTTGGCGGTGTTGTGCACACAAGTGCCGTAACAAATACATATTCCGACCCGACAACCGTTACGGCAACAGCTGTTTGCAATGAAGGTTATCAGTTTGCCGGCTGGTATTCCGACAGCGACTGCATAAATAAGGTTGCAGGTAATGCCGAACTCAGTATTTCAGTAAATTCTTCGGTTCATTATTATGCAAAGTTTGTTAAGAGTTCAACAAAGGTAATGTACTTTGTACCGAACACTAACTGGACAAAAAATAAAAATGAGCGTTTTGCTGCCTATGTATATGAAAAATCAACCGGCGACGGAAAGTGGTACAGTATGACCGAAGATGCGGCTCATACTTGCTATACATTTACTATGGATGCATCTGGCAAATATGACAGGATTATATTTAGCCGAATGAACGGTAGTGCAACCGAGAATAGTTGGGATAATGAATGGAACCGTACTCCGGGTACTCACGGAGGTAATGTAGAAGGTATTGCCATTCCGACAGACGGAACAAACTGTTTTGTTCAGGGAACTGAAAACAACGGTTGGGATAACTGCGGTGGTTCTTGGACAACAAAGTAAAATTAAAGGTTAAATCAACGGAGGTGAAACCATGAAGAAATCAAAATTTGCAATTGTAATCGCACTCGGACTTGTACTTTGTCTGCTTTGCGGTGTGACCACGACTTTTTCATGGTTCAGCCGTCCTCGAACCGAATCGGGCGACTCTCTCAGGTGGAGCGGTCAGTACAAAATCAGCAACGGTCAAAACATCAGCATCAAAACCGTTGAGTCAAGTGATGACGGCTCTACTTTCGGTGAAAATGCAGTTACTAATTTCGGAGGTTCTCTGGAGGCAGGAAAGAGAAGATATTTTTGTACCGAAATTTCTAACTCGGGCAATGCCGAACAGAATGTTTCGCTTTTTATAAAAGGTCTGAAAACAAGCGGTACGGCATCTGCGTCGGGACTTTATGTCGGCGTCAACAAACCGCTCAAGACATATAGGTCTTATAATGATATTGTCGGTAGTAACAGTACATATACGAAAACTTCGCTTGAAAAATACAGATTTTATTTAGATACAAACAATGTATCTTCTTGGAAAGATTCCACTACAACAATCAAAATCCGTTATGGAACAGGTGATGCCTCAAAAAATCCAAATTGGCAGGGCGAGCCTATTGATATGACACCAATCAGCGGTCAGAACACACGAGTGCTGTATGTTGATGTACCTAAAACTGCAAAAGTTGTGCAATTTTATGCTAACAATGTCAATACTGGTGCTAATGCTACACCGTATATGTTGTTGAAAGCTTATTGTCCGAATTTGGCTGTTGGTAACTGCTATAAGTTTACCTTGCAGACCAACACATCAGGAAGTTACGGTAACCATAACTGTGATACACGTTCTTTTGATAAACCTTTAACTGACTGTGCTAACTTTATCAATTGTTACGACAGTATTAACATTCCTCTGGGTAGTACATTTAACGCAGGTCTTGTTGCAGGAACAGATTATGTAGGTAGCAGTATAAGCTATTCGTCATCATCAGACAGCGTGTTTACAGTCGATAAAAACGGTGTAATTACTCCTGTGGCTGAGGGTACTGCAAAGCTCACAACCACAATTAAGGGCGGTGCATATGGAGATACCTATTCCGTAACCACGGAAATCAGTGTTACATCTGCAAGCACAGATTCAATAGACACACCTATTGTGACAAACCTTGAAATCAAGCCGAAAGCTACTGACGGACCTACGGTTTCAAAGGTGTATTGGTACATCAAGAATGATTCGTCATCAACAATAGCATACACGCTTGATGATGTTTACATCTCGCTTTAAAATTTTAGATTTTTAAATTTACAAAAGGGTTGTTTTTACAGCCCTTTTTTATTATAATTTATAATCGGTAGCAGAGAATAAAATCCGCCCGTTTTGACGAATATATACGCATTTTCGTTATATAAAATATGTTCATTAACGGATAGCTTGTGTTTGTACGAACGATTGCAATGTTACATTCGGGCGAAATATGTTTTAAATTTGACAAACTGTCTTCACGAACTGAGAATGGTGGCACACCGATATGAACGAAAGTAAAGACCGATACAAAGTAATGCTCGGGCGAAATGTGTTTTGAATTTAACAAACTGTCTTCACAAACTGAGAACAGTGGCACACCGCCACGAATAATTACGCAAACCACAAAACAACGCTCGGGCGAAATATATTTTGAATTGACAAACTGTCTTCACAAACTGAGAACGGCAACTTGCCGTGGAGGAATTTATGGATAAAAATAACGATTTTGAAAATGCGGTTGAAGTGACATCTGTAACAACCGAACACCCAAAATCAAAAAATAGAATAAGGAAAAGGCATGAATCAAAGCTGCATAAAACCCTGCGGATAATTAAAAATATAATTTGCTGGGGAGTGCTTGCAATACTTGTGCTGACCGTAATTGTGTTTATGGGTTCAAAGGTGAACGGAAAAACACCTTCGCTTTTCGGATATTCCGTACTACGAGTTTCAACGGGCAGTATGCAGCCCGAGCTTATGATTGGCGATGTTATTCTCGGAAAGAGCGTTGACGATCCGACCGCCCTCAAGGTCGGCGATATTATCACCTATCGTGGCAGTGGGCAGACCGAGGGACTTCTCGTGACTCATAAGGTTGTAGTTGCACCGTATAAAACAGCTGACGGCACATACAAGCTACAGACAAAGGGCATTGCAAACGATGCTCCCGACCCTGAAATTTCAACCGAAGATGTGCTTTATATTATGGTGTGTAAGCTCGGATTCATTGACACATTGTACAACCTTTTCTTCTCACCGTGGGGACTGCTGATTTTTATTGCGGCGCTGCTGCTGATATTCATTGATGAGCTTATCGTTATAATACGAATACTTACGGGACATGACAAATCACCGAAGGACAGCGACATCAACGAAATTATAGACCGTTTGCAGAAGGAAAAATTGCAACAAAAGGCTGAATCCGACAACGATACAAAATCGAAAGAATAAATAAAAGCTGAATATATTTAATTTCGGACGAAAGGAAAATTCTCTTTTCGTCCGTTTTTTGTTGGCGAAAAAGACAAAGCGGAAAAATGGTGAAAATAGCTTTTATATGGGCTAAAATCGGCTTTTTAGTTGCATTTTTGGGCGATTTGTGGTATATTTTATACGGTCAAATTTGACCGTAACATACTGATTGTGTTTAGAAATTGATATGTTAAGGGTGGTTTCATGGATTACAAATTAATAGCGCTTGACATTGACGGTACGCTGACAAACTCCCAAAAGGAGATTACTCCCCGTACAAGATATGCTCTTATGGAGGCGCAGAAACAGGGCAAGAAAATTATTCTTGCGTCAGGCAGACATCCCGTAGGAATTATGCCGATAGCAAAAGACCTTATGCTTGACCGTTTCGGCGGTTTTATTATGGCTTTCAACGGTGGCAGGATTATCAATTGCGAAACAGGCGAAACTATGGTGAGCAAGCTGTTTCCGCTTGAATATCTTCCCGATATCGTAAATGTTCTTAAGGATTCAAACATTACAATCAACACATACGATGACAGACGAATCATCTCGGATAATAAGGTTAATGACTATACCTATGTTGAAAGGGACGTTATCAAGGCTGAAATGGTTGTTGTTGACGATTTTATCTCATCTGTAAGATTTGATATCAACAAAATTCTTCTTGCAGGCGAACCCGATGAGCTTGATAAGTATCAGAAAATTCTTGCAGACCGTTATGACGGCTTGCTCGATGTATATAAAAGCGCACCTTATTTTCTTGAGATTATGCCGTTTGGTGTTACAAAAGGCTCAATGCTTCCGCTTTTGCTTGATAAACTCAAGATTAAAAGGGAAGAGCTTGCCGCTTTCGGCGACAACTACAACGATATGACAATGATAGGTTATGCAGGCTTCGGCGTTGCAATGGGTAATGCCGAAACCGATGTAAAGAAGATTGCCGATTACATCTGCGAATCAAACGATAACGACGGTATTGCAAACACACTTGATAAATTCGTTTTAAAGCAATAGTCGCACAAAGTTTGAACCTAATATCCTAATATAAGCTTGAAAATATAAAATATAATTTAACGGAGCGTCAGATTTGACTTAACCCTTTAAAAGAGTTGAAAAAACAGAATCTGTCGCTCCTTTTTGTATATAATAGCCAAATTGAGGGCTTAATCTTTGGCGGCATCAAAGTTGTAATAATTCTTTAAAAGAAAAATATATGAGGCTGTCTAAATTATAATATAATTGTATGTTATGTTGTACAAAGTATAACAAAAGGAGGAAAATCTATGGCAAAAATCAAAAAATTGCTTGCTTTGATTTTGTCGATTTGCGTAATTTGCACGGTATCTGTTATGTCCGTAAGTGCGGCTAATACAGATGACGATAACGACACTTCGGCATCAAGCACAATCACAGTACATTACTACTGTGAGGAAGGCACGCCCACAATCTATTATTGGAACAGTCTTCCGAAAAACATCAGCACGGAGTACCCCGGCGTTAAGATGACTTCCGAGGGAAACAACTACTACAAGTACACTTTCAACGATGTAACAAAAATCAATATGATGTTTGTTACAAACGGAAAGCAGTCTGCGGAACTCACAAGGAACACAGGCGAGTGGTGGTACAAAAATAAGAGATGGTCAAGCAAAAATCCTGAAGATATGCAGGAATTTGACCGTGTTGACATGCGTGAAGACACAATTTATTTTGTAATCACAACCCGTTTCTATGACGGTGACACAGGTAACGATGTTCATTGCTGGGATGACTCACAGGCAAACAACCCCGACAGCGATCCCGCATGGCGTGGTGACTTCAAAGGTCTTATCGACAAGCTTGACTACATCAAGGCTCTCGGATTCAGCGCAATCTGGATTACTCCTGTTGTAACAAATGCGTCAGGCTACGATTACCACGGCTACCATGCAATGGACTTCTCAACAGTTGATGTTCGTTATGAGAGCGACGGCGCTACATATCAGGATCTTATTGATGCCGCTCATGAAAAGGGCATCAAGATTGTTCAGGATATCGTAGTTAACCATTCAGGTAACTTCGGTGAGGCAACTCTTGCTCCTATGTTTACAAAGGAATACGACTCAATTCAGGATCTTGCTTCTGTAGATTGCATGAAGGTTATTGAGGGAAGCGACTTTGCTAAAACATTCCCGAACTACGATGACCTTGAGCCTAAGTATCAGTATGCCGCAAGACTTAATATCATGAAGGATACTAAGGAGCTTGACTCCGGTAATCACGACACGGAAAACTACTATCACCACTTCAAAGACCTCAGCTGGGAAAGCCCGACTGTACAGACAGGTCAGATTGCCGGTGACTGCGTTGATATCAACACAGAGAATCCTACAGTTGCTAATTACCTTAACGACGTTTATAACAACTATATCAACATGGGCGTTGACGCTTTCAGACTTGATACTGAAAAGCACGTTTCAAGACTTACACTTAACCAGTATTACTTCCCGTCATGGCTCAAGACAGGCGGTAAAAACTTCTTCATCTTTGGTGAGGTTTGTACTCGTGTAAGTGAATTCTGGAACCACAACATTCCTGCAATTTCAGCTCCGTTCTATACATGGGCTGAATCAGACAGCCAGTACATCGATTCATTTACAAATGATCAGGCTGCAAACATTAATCTTACACTTAAGCACTATGACAGCAACGCAAGTACAGCAAATCAGCCCACATCTGATAATGTTTATCTTGACGGTCTTAAATATCACACACCTGATTACAGCAAGTCAAACGGCACAAGCGTAATCGACTTCCCGATGCATTGGAACTTCTCAAATGCAAGCAACGCATTTACCCGTGCTTGTGAAGAAGATCCGTACTACAATGACTCATCATGGAATGTAACATATGTTGATTCTCACGACTACGGTCCTGATATGGACAGCCGTTACGACGGCGGTACACAGTCATGGGCTGAGAACCTTGATGTACTCTTTACTTTCCGTGGTATTCCGTGTCTTTACTACGGTTCTGAGCTTGAGTTCCAGAAGGGTGTTCCTATGGACGTAGGTCCTAACGCACCTCTTTCAACAACAGGTCGTGCATACTTCGGTGACTACCTCGAGGGCGACGTAACAGCAACAGACTTTGGTACATATTCTAATGCAAGCGGTGCTGTTGCAAGCACACTTGAAGCACCTCTCGCTGTTCATATTCAGCAGCTCAACCGAATCAGAAGAGCAGTTCCTGCACTTCAGAAGGGTCAGTATACAAGAAGCAAGACTTATGTTGATGGTAATATGGCATTCGTTCGCCGTTACACACAGGGCGCTACAGACAGCCTTGCTTGTGTAACTATCTCAGGCGGTGCTACATTCAAGAACCTTCCTAACGGCAAGTATATTGATGCAGTTACAGGCGATGTTAAGTATGTTACAGACGGCACACTTACAGTATCTTCTGTTGGTAAGGCTAATATGAGAGTTTATGTTTGCTGTGCAGACGGTTTCACCGGAATTGACGGTCAGATCGGCACTAACGGCGCATATCTCAAGTAATAAAATAATGTTGTTTTTTACGGAGCAGGTTTTTCCTGCTCCGTATTTTTCTGCCCTAAACCCTCAAATGACGGATTGCAGATTTATATCCGTCAAAATTATACTTCATTTATAAATAAACATTCCGAAAATTGCATAATGATGAATAAAAAGACAGAAAGTTATGCAAATTCTACATATAAGGTTAAAAATCGTTATGACACTTCTGCAAGAATTGTACCTTTTCTTTTTTTAAAAAATGTGCTATAATATATAAAATATAGTTTCAATTTATTGTGAATTTTAAAAAGGAGTGTTTTTTATGACAAACAGCGAGTATTCGGATGTTACACCGCAGATTCATGCTCTGGCTCAGAAAATGACGCATAACTCCGTTATTGATACAGATTTATACAGTAAGTACAATGTAAAAAGAGGTCTGCGTGACCTTGACGGTAAGGGTGTTCTCACAGGTCTTACAGATATTTCTACAATCACACAGAATAAGCTTGTTGACGGAAAGCTTGTTCCTTGCGAGGGTGAGCTTCGTTACAGGGGCTATAATGTAAAGGATATCGTTGACGGTATTCTTGAGGATGACCGTTTTGGTTTTGAAGAGGTTACATATCTTCTTCTCTTTGGCGATATGCCTAACGAAGAACAGCTTAAAGACTTTAAGGAGCTTCTCGTTCAGTACAGAACCCTTCCTCAGCACTTTGTTCGTGATGTTATCCTCAAGGCCACAAGTAACGATATGATGAATTCAATAGCAAGAAGTGTTCTCACACTTTTCTGCTATGATAAGAACGCTAACGATACATCAATCGACAATGTTTTAAGACAGTGTATACAGCTCATCTCCGTATTCCCTCTTTTGTCGGTTTACGGCTATCACGCATATAACCACTATCAGCGTGATAACAGCCTTTATATCCACCGTGCAGAGCCTACAATGTCAACAGCCGAGGTTATTTTGTCGCTTCTTCGTCCCGACAGACACTATACTCCGCTTGAGGCAAAGGTTCTTGATATGGCGCTCATTCTCCATATGGAACACGGCGGCGGTAACAACTCAACATTTACAACACATGTTGTAACATCTTCAGGCACAGATACATACTCGGCAGTAGCTGCGGCACTTGCATCACTCAAAGGTCCTAAGCACGGCGGTGCAAATGTTAAGGTTTACTATATGTTTGAGGATCTCAAAAAGCATGTTAAGGACTGGGAGGACGAGGACGCTCTTGAAGATTATCTTGAGAAGCTCCTTGACAAGCAGGTTTTTGATAAAAAAGGTCTTATCTATGGTATGGGACACGCAGTTTATACAATTTCCGACCCCCGTCAGCAGATTCTTCACGGTGCTGTTAAAAAGCTTGCGTTTGCCGAAGGTCACAATGATGAATTTGATCTTTATGAGAGAGTTGAAAGACTGGCTCCGAAGGTTATCGGCAGAAAGCGTAAAATCTATAAGGGCGTTGCCGCAAATGTCGATTTCTACAGCGGACTTCTTTACAGTCTTCTTGATATTCCGTGTGAGCTTTATACTCCGCTTTTTGCAACAGCTCGTATTACGGGTTGGAGCGCACATAGACTTGAGGAGCTTATCAACTGCGGTAAGATTATCCGTCCTGCATATATGAGCATTTCCGAAAACAAGGAATATGTTGATTTGAAAGACAGATAATACGGCGAACCGCCGTTCCCCGTTCGAGAAGTTAGTTTTACAAGTGCGAGAGTTAAATTGCCCGAGCGTATGGAAAATTGAAAGTTGAAAATTGAAAATTAAAGTCGGGCGACAGTTTGCAAAATGCAAATCATTGTTGCCCGACCGTTTTTTATATATGAAATTAACTGTTTGGTCGTGGGGCGGATAATATCCGCACTACGATTTTTCGCAACATTCATCTTAAAACAACAAAAGACCGCTCTTTTGAGCGGTCTTTAAAGCTTGTGTTTTAAATTCAAAATCTATTGTAATCAGCAGAAGAATACATCCATCTCTTCTGCGTTGCCGTCGGCAACAAAGTATGCCTTGCTTTCTTCGGGCTTGAGATAGATTGAAATTTCCTTTGCATCCTTGCCGTATGTAGCCTTAACATTTTTGATTACTTCTTCAACAGGAACCTGTGCGCCTGCATATTCTACGAAGAAATTAACCTTTGTTTCAACCGGAACGGGCTTCTTTGGAGCAACCTTCTTTGGAGCAACCTTCTTTGGAGCAACCTTCTTTGGAGCTGCTTTCTTAACAGGAGCCTTTTTAACGGGTTCTGCTTTCTTAACAGTTTCAACCTTTACATTTTCTGTCTTTGCGGGTTCAGCCTTCTTTGCAGCTGCAGCAACAGTCTTAGCAGGCTCAGCCTTTGCAACAGTCTTTTTTACAGGCTCTTCCTTAACGGGAGCAGTTTTTGCAGGGGCTGTTTTTGCAGTTGTTTTCTTTGTTGTTGCCATAATAAATCCTTCTTTCAAAGTAATAAAATATTGCAGAAATAAAAGTTTTATCTTTTGTAAATATTATACATTTCAGAGTAAAAAATGTCAATAAACTGTACAAAAATTCAGCGGTTAATACATATTTGCGAAAAAATAAAATTCCTGTTAGTTGAAATGCACAATGTTATTGCCTCATATTTGTGAACTATGTCGTTTTTTCTGTCAAAAAAAACGAAAAAAAGCACATCATCATTTGAAAACCTCTTGCAACTGTGCTAAAATGATAGCGATTAATTTAAGAGAGAAGAATGATTTATGGGAGAGAATTTCATTATTATTGCACAACAGGTGCTTGTACTGTTCATTTTGATTGCAGTCGGTTTTATTTGCGGTAAGAAGAAAATTATCACCGATTTTTCCGCCCGTCACATGACCGATATAGTATTGTATGTTGTGACGCCCTGCGTAATGATATCTGCTTTTCAGCGGGAGTTCTCGTTTGAACTTTTGAGCGGACTTATAATTTGCGTTGCCTGCTCTGCACTTATTTTCGCTGTGTCAATACTTATCTGTAACCTGATTTTTCATGATAAAGATGAAAGTCGTAAGGCTGTTATCCGCTTTGCAACAATCTATTCAAACTGTGCATTTATGTCTTTGCCCCTCCAGAAGGCAATTCTCGGTGATGACGGTTGGTTTTACGGCTCAATTTTCGTTGCCGTATTCAACATTTTTGTATGGACGCACGGACTTGTTTCAATGAGCGGTGACAAAAAACAGCTTTCATTCAAAAAGCTTGTTCTCAACCCCGGTCTTATCGGTGTTCTTCTTGCAATTATCCTGTTTATTACAGGTTTTAAGCTTCCGTACATAATCAGTCAACCGGTTGAATATCTTGCAGTTCTGAACACTCCGCTCCCGATGCTTATTATCGGTTTTTACCTTTCACAGGCTGACTTTAAAAAGGCGTTTACTGACAAGGGTGTATATTTTTCTTCGGCAGTCCGTCTGATTGCTTTGCCGATGATTACAGCGGTTGTAATGTCATTGTGCCGTGTCACACCCATAATTACCATGGCTTGCGTAATTGCCACATCAGCCCCTACTGCCGCAACAACAACTATGTTTGCAACAAAGTTCAACAAGGATGTTGAGCTGTCGGTTAGTATCGTTGCCGCAACTACAGTATTTTCACTTGCAACAATGCCGCTTGTCGTAATGCTTACGGGCATGATGAGCGGATTTAGTAGTTAATGTAAAATGGAAAATTGAAAATGGAAAATTATGGTCGGCGGTGTGCCACCGCAGACCTTTCGAGAAGATAGTTAGGTAAATGGATTGCATTGATGCCCGAAACGGCATTGATGCAATTTTTATTTTATATGAATTTAACTGTTTAATTGCAGAGGAAAACCGTGTTCTCCCGTTAGTAATGGCAGAAAATTTATGTTCTCGAATTGGGAACGGCGGCTCGCCGTGTGGGAGGATTAAATAAACAATTACAATTCTACGCTCGGGCATGATATGTTTTTGATATTACAAACTATCTACACGAATTGGGAACGGTGGCTCACCGTAAAAATATATGGAAATCTCGGCTGAAATTTGATATAATGAACACATAAAAATATATAATCCTTTGAGGGGGACTGTATTATGTCGAGAAATCCTATGCAAAAACAGAAACTTTTGTATCTGCGAAAAATTCTTCTTGAAAAAACCGATGAAAATCACGGGCTGACTTCAAGCGAAATTCTGGCGGAGCTTGCGTTGTACGGAATTACTGCGGAGCGAAAAAGTCTTTACGATGATTTGCAGGTGCTTGAAAAATTCGGAATGGACATCTGCAAGAGCAAATCATCAACCGTTAAATATTATGTTGCAAGCAGAGAATTTGAACTGCCCGAGTTGAAGCTTCTTGTTGACGCAATTCAAAGCTCAAAATTCATTACCGAAAAAAAGAGCATTTCCCTCATTCATAAGCTTGAAGGGCTTGCAAGTGTTCACGACGGCAAGGAACTGCAACGGCAGGTTTTTGTCGCAAACAGAGCCAAAACAATGAATGAACGAATTTATTATTCGGTTGACAAAATTCAGAATGCAATAGCACTCAATCGCAAAATCTCGTTCAAATACTACCGTTGGGAACTCGATTTTTCGGGAACGGAGCGAATTGTCAAGCGTGAAAAAATCAGGGACGGCGGATACACGGCATCACCGTGGGCGCTGTGCTGGGATGATGAGAATTACTATCTCATTGCCTATGACACCTGTGCCGACAGTATAAAGCATTACCGAGTTGACAAAATGGACGATATCGAGGTGCTTGACGATGAGCGTGACGGGGGAAAGACCTTTGAAAAATTTGATCCTGCAGATTATTCAAAGGGCGTTTTCTCAATGTTCGGCGGTGAAAAAGCTACGGTTAAGCTGTCGGTTGACAATGATTGCATAGGTGTTATTGTTGACAGGTTCGGCAGGGATATTTTTGTTACAAAGGAAAGCGACACAACATTCGGTGTATCGGTTGATATTATGACAAGCAAACAGTTCTACGCTTGGGTATTCGGTCTTGGCGGAAAGGTCAGAATTATATCTCCGCAAAATGTTGTTGATGAATTTAAAAAGCAGCTTGAAAATGTAAACGATTCATTTTAATTGCCCTACGGTTGGCAATATTTCATATTAAAATCGTTAAATAATAATGTCTGATTCGGAAACAATCATAACAATTATCAGTAGATAAATTGATACATTATTGCGTAGAATTAAAAATCAATTAACATACAGCAGACAGCGGAATATTTAAAATTTGCACTAATTGCAGTTTATACATTTATTTTTTGCACATTTGTCGTAATTATTGACTTTATTGTGCATAAAGTCTATTATATTGTTGCAGTGATTATTTGTGTTGTTTTTAGACACAAAATGTTTGAAAACATAATTTTTTAGAATCGGGGTTATTATTATGAATTTTGATTTCTTGCGTTCGGCAACCGCATCCAGTTCAGCTTACAGAGTAGTTTGCGGTGAAATGATTATTGACAGCAATATGTGGAATGTTCACAACGAGGTTCTTGTGGCTGTTGTAAGGGATGGCTATATGACCGTTGAAATGGGTGCTGACACTTATTCGCTCTCAACAGGCGACATTTACTTTATTTCACCTAATCAGAGATATAAAATTAATAATACAGGCAACGCAAGAGTTGACGTTATTCTTCTTAACCTTTCAAATCCTGCATCGCTTACTCAGGAGTTTATTCCGCAGAGTCTGATCAGAGGTCTTGTAACAGGCAACTGCACTCACTTTGCAAAGGTTACGAGAGGCGACTACCGTTATAACAATCTTATTGACGATATGAACATGGTTATTTCTGCCGAGAACGAAAAGCACGAGTTCTTCCAGATTCTTGTTCACGGCAAAATGTACGACATTTTCTATATTCTTTTCTCATCGGGTCTTGTTAAGATTTGTGATGTTGAGGCTCAGGGCAAAAAGTACCGTGCTCTCCGCAGAATTACGGAATATATCAACAACAACTTCTGCGACAGCATCACTCTCGATACAATAGCTCAGACAACAGGTCTCAGCCGTTACTATGTGTCGCATCTCTTTAAGGAGCTTATGAATACAACATTTGTAAACTACCTTAACGAGCTCAGACTGACAAGAGCCGCAATGCTTCTTACCACAACGGATACTCCCGTTATCGAAATTGCAGGTATGTCGGGCTTCAACAACATTTCAAACTTTAACAGAGCATTCAAAATGTACTACGAAACAACACCTTCAAAGTACAGAAGAGCCGAGAAACAGTCATTTTAAATAAGTATTTTCAAAATAAAAAGCCGGTGCATATGCGTCGGCTTTTGTTTATGGTAATAATTTGTCCGCTTAGGTAATATTGTTTAAAAAAGGCAGTTCATTTTTGTAGAATGCTTAAATTGAAAAGAAAAGCATACCGTGGTATAATTGTTATATGTGTGACAGCGTGTCTTTTTGTGCGTCATTTGTGTTTAGAAGTATTAAACGGCGGTGAAACGATGAAGTTTTTCAATAAAAATATAAACAAGGTTTTGTCGGTTGTGCTTGTTGTAGTATCCGTTTTGGTAGTTTTGCAGTTCGTCTGCTCAAACGGTACTCTCAATGCCGGAGAAACTCCGACAGAATCGGCAATGGCAAGGGTAAATCCGAATATTCGGAAGATTGTTCCGACAACAACTGTTTCCGCAACAACCGTACCCGTTGAAACAACAACGGCAAAGCCTAAAGCAACCAAGGCAACAACTCAGCCTCAGACAAAAGCCACAAAGGCAACAAAAGCGACAACTCAGCCCGTGACAACAACACAGGCAACCGTTCCGTTTGCTACGGCAATTCCGCCGAAAGAGCCTGTCGATTACCAATCTCAATGGGACGCAGGTTATCTTGTGGCAATTGACAATCCGGACAAAACCTATGAATGCTCCAAGGTAACGCTTACCGATGAGGACAGGGATCTTCTTGAAAGGCTTTGCATGGGCGAATTCGGTTCGGGCGGTTTTATAGGAGCGGCACTCATTGCTCAGTCGGTAAAAGATGCAATGTGCTTTGACGGTTATCCGACAGTTGCCTCGGTTATCGAGAACTGCCATTATACCGGCAGTACCAAAATCGGCACAAATCAGGAATGCATTCAGGCGGTAAGCTATATCTTTGACGAAAACAAGGATGCCGTTCAGCACCGCATTATGTATATGTATAATCCCGATATGGTTCAGAGCGCTTTCCACGAAAGTCAGAACTATATCCTGACATATCAGACTGTCAGATTTTTTGACAGGTGGGGGTATTGACGAAAATCCTTGATTTTCGTCAGCTAAATTCACGCAAGCGTGAGCTAAATTTGCTACGCAAGCTAAATTATCCTACGGATAGCTAAATTGTCCTGACGGACAGGTAAAAGTTAATAGTGAAAAGTTACGGTCGGGAAGATACATTGCAAAATGCAAAGCTGTATTTCCCGACCGTTTATTTTATCATAAAACTGTATACTATGTCTTTGCACTGTTGTATACTATGTTACTACACTGCACATATTATCCGCCCGCACGGCGAGCCGCCGTTCCCAATTCGTGTAGATAGTTTGTGCAATGCTAAAACATATTATACCCGAGCGTAGTATTGTAGTTGTTCGCCCGTTCGTGTGCAATGCACACGATTGCACGCAATGCGTTCAAAATTGGATCCATAATTTGTGTTATTACCTACCGATGTCCGATGAACGCCCGTACCGTAATCAAAACTCAACAACCTCTTTTTCTTCAATTTTGTCTGTCGGTTCGATTTTTTCTTCGGAATATTTATCCTTGAAACCGTCAATTACTTCGCAGATGATTTTTGTTGACGTCATAAACATTACTCTGACTTTGAATTTTTTCTTGACATACTTGTTGACTGCGCCGGCGCCCATTGTGCCGTTGGCTTTGGTGTACGGCGAATTTGCGATATAGCCGACCGTGCCGATGTTTTTCATCGTGACCTTAATTGCCTCGCTGTCATACGGGTTGTTGTGTTCCTTTTTGCATGTCAGCTTTTTGCCGATGCTGAACGGATTGAAACCGTAGTAATATTTCATTCCCGTGATTGTAACATAAACCTTTTTCATAATAATTTCCCCCTTTGATTTTGTGGATTATCGTCTGCGGCGATTTCTGCGGTGGGTGGGTTTCTTTTTTATCCCCATAATCGTCTTTACAGAACCCGACACAGCGTATGCCGTGAAGATGTAGACACAGAAATTCAGCATTGTTATTCCTCCTCGTTTTCATTTGCCTTCCTTACTGTATCTATATTTTATCAAAAGAGGTGTCCGATAAAACGGACTTTGGTAATGACCGCAAGCGGTCATTACAGTGAAATTCGCCGTTGGCGAGTGAAATCTGACTTTGTCAGGTGAAATCGTCCTGTCGGACGGTGAAATTGCCCTATTGGGCAGTGGTGGTCGTGAAAACAGTCTGCAAAATGATAAACAAAAGTTCCCGATTAATTTGATTCGCTATGCGAATCAATCTGTAGGATACAAAACAAAAATGCATCAGAGCCTTACCGGGCATCTGATGCATTTTATTTATCTGACTGTCTTCTCAAATTAAGGACGGTGGTACACCACCAACCGTAATTTTCCATTTTCAATTTTCAACTTTCAATTTCCCATACGCTCGGGCGATTTTATTCTCACATTTATAAAACTGTCTTCACGAACCGGGAACGGTGGCTCGCCGTTATTTAAGTGTTTTCATACATTGCTTGAATGTTTCAATTACATACCATGCCTCATCGTCTGTGAGAGTTGAGTTCATCGGGAGGGTGAGCTGGTTTTTGTGCATATTATACGCATTCGGATAATCGGTAATCTTGAAACCACGCTTGCTGTATGCCGAAAGCAACGGCAACGGCTTGAAGTGGACATTGCACATTACGCCGTGGTCAGCCATCATATTATAGAACTTGTTGCGGTATTCTGCGTCTTTGCCGATAAATCTTACAAAGTAAAGGTGACCGCTGCTGCGGTGGTTTTCATCGCAGTGATTAAGCACCTGAACAGGCAAATCCTTAAATTCTTCGTTGTAAAGCTTTATAAGTTGATGCCTGCGGTCAAGCATTTGATCGTAGCGTTCAAGCTGAGCCACACCGATTGCGGCAAGCACATCGGTCATATTACACTTGTACTGAGTGTCAACAACATCATATTCCCACGATGCGACTTTGTTTTTTTGATATGCATCCTTGGTCTGACCGTGAAGCGAGAGAAGCATATACTGCTTGTACATTTCTTCCTCGTCAATTCCGTCATGTGAACGGTGAACAGCCGCACCGCCCTCGGCAGTTGTCATATTCTTTACAGCGTGAAAGCTGAAGTTTGTGAAGTCGGCAATTTCACCGCACATTTTACCGTGCCATTGCGCACCGAATGCGTGAGCGCCGTCAGCCATAACAATAACTCTGCCGAACTTTTCCTGAAGCTCGTTGCGTGGATTGAAAACGCCTTTCTTTCTTTCAACAGCCTCAAAAATACGGTCATAGTCGCACACAACACCTGCAAGGTCAACAGGAATGATAACCTTTGTATTGTGGTTGATTGCCGCCTCCATTTTATCGTAGTCCATTTCAAAGCTGCCGCTTTTGCAGTCAACCATAACAGGCTTTGCACCCACATGGTAGATGATTGATGCGGTTGCCGTGTAGGTGTATGCCGGAACGATAACCTCATCTCCCGGACCGATGCCGAGAATACGCAGAGTAAGTTCGGCACAAGAGGTCTGCGATGAAAGGCAGACAGCCTTTTCCGTGTGACATCTTTCTGCAATACGGCTTTCAAAAAGCTTTGTTTCGGGACCTGTTGTAATCCAGCCCGATTTCAGAACCTTTATAACTTCGTCAATTTCTGCCTGAGAAAGGTCAGGCGGCGAAAAGGGAATTTTTCTCATTTTAAATTTCTCCTCGGATACAGCTTGCGTTAAGCGTTGCCGCACACAAACTATAGACAAATCTGAAAATATTGCACTCTTTTAACCGAAACAAAAGTTGCAACCGATTGCAAGCAGTACGAAGGTGCGTCAGCTCATCGGAATTTCGGCAAAAGGTTAAATCTTTACTGAAATTCTAAGTTTCAATCGCCAAACGGGCAAATGACACATATATTAAATTATACAACGCAAGTCATAAAAAGTAAAGTTCCAAAATACCCAAAATATACTCTGAAAATGCGGTTTTGTATGGTGTATGAGCCGTATTGCAGTTGATTTTCAGCTTTTTTCGCTTTCGGAGGCTTTCTTTTGCAGATATTTCTTTTTTGTTGCAAGACCGCCTCTTATGTGCCTTTCGCTTTTGTTGGTGTCAAGAATTTCCCTCACCTGTCGGTAAAGTGCAGGGTTAAGTACCTTTAGCCGTTGGCTGACATCCTTATGCACGGTGCTTTTGCTCACACCGAACTTTTTTGCCGTACTTCTCACGGTTGCCTTGCTTTCGATTATGTATTCGCCGAGCATTGCCGCTCTTTCTTCTACGATACCTTTCACATACAGCCCTCCTGTCTGTCCTCCTTAGGGGGACATCTGTAATAGATTGTATGTGCAGACAGCGGATTGTATGACGGTATAGCTTAGTATGTTTTATTGCGTTTTATTGTGTTTTATCTGTGATTATACCAAATTTTTGTATAAACAGACAAATTAGTGTTCATAACTTCGGTGTTTATGTGAATTGAATTGTTGTGCCTGTAAATGGTATAATTTAGTTGTAAAAGTCAGAGAAAATCAAAATTTTTTGTGCATTTTGCTTCTTTGGCTTGAGAGGAGAAATACATATGAAAAATATTAAAAAAACAGCGAGTAAATTATTTGCAATGATTCTCACGGTGGCGGTTTCGGTATCCTGTGCGGTGTCAACGGGTATTTTTACAGCTTCGGCATACACAGCGCCGAAAGAGGGCAAAATTTTTTATAACAAAACAATGTACGACAAATACGGTAAGGCTGAAGGTATGGTTCTTGACAGCCTTAAAAATTTTGACGAGGAAATTGATATCAGCAGTCTTAATGTTCCGAGAAGCGATGCTGCGGAATTTTTTAAGGTGCTGACCTTGACTCATCCGGAGCTTTACTATGTGAATCAGGGATTTTCGTACTCCTACTATCCGTCAGAGGATAAGGTTGCGTCAATCTATCCCGAGTACACAATCAGCAAGAGCGAGTACGCAACACAGAAAAAGTCGCTTGATAAAGAGGTTGAGAGAATTCTTTCGCTTGTGGACGAGAATATGACCGATTCCGAAAAGGCACTTGTAATTCACGATGAGCTTGCCATTATGAGCGAGTACAGCACATCAGATTACAACAAGGCTGATATTTACAATTCGCTTGTTGAAAAAACTTCCGTATGTCAGGGCTATGCACTTGCGTATTCCTACATTCTTTCACTTGTCGGAATAGACTCCGAACTTGTTGATTCAAACTCAATGAACCATATGTGGAACAAGGTTCACATCGGCAACGCTTGGTATAATGTTGATGTTACATGGGATGATCCTATTAATGACCGACCGGGACACGCTCAGCATACATACTTCCTTTTAAGTGACAATGCCATTCAGAATCTTCCGTCAAAGCACTATGATTACACAATAAGCTACGGTGCAAATTCGACAAAATATGATAATTACGAAATCCATAATTTCGACACAAGGCTTTGCGAGGTTAACGGTGAATTTTACGGCTTTGTCAACAACAATTCTTCAGCTAACAAGGGTGCATTGTTAAAATACAAGCTTGACAGCAATACATATGAGAAAAAGCTGAAATTGAACGAAAGATGGAGCGCAGGCGGTAATTCCTACTGGATAAATACATTTATGAGCCTTGAAAAATACAACGATACTCTGTATTTTAATACCTCCGACGCCGTGTATTCATACGATGTTGAAACAGGCAGACAGGCAGTTGTCGCATCCGATATCAGCGGTGTGTCCACATCATCAGGCAAGCTTTGCTACGGTATGGTTCTCAAGGGCGACGCAATGTATGTTGCCGTGTCGGATTCTCCGAACAACAAGGCAACTTTGCAGTATGTAAAAAGAGTTGACAAGGGCAACCTTGCAATCGGTATGACAAACTATGTTATGACTGCAAGCACCAATTCAGCCGAAAAGGCATATTACGGTGACGCAAACGGTGACGGCAAAATCAATGTTTCCGATGCAACCGTAATTCAGAAAGCAATTGTGGGTATCGTCAATCAGAACGAGATAGAGCGTATAAACTCCGATGTGAACTTTGATTCCGATATTACCGTCATTGACGCAACCACAATTCAGAGGTACATTGTAAGGCTTATATAACGGCAAGCCGTTGGAAAATTGAAAATGGAAAATTTAGGACTGCGGTGGTACACCGCAGTCCTTTCCGGAAGATAGTTAGATTAGGAAATTGCATTGATGTCCGATACGGCATTGATGCAATTTTTGCTTTATTTATTATATAATTTTAATTTGTACAAATCTTTGCGTGGTTATCTACAGGCGTATAATATCCGCTCATACAAATTTGCAACAACTTCCATATATACAAAAACGGTCGGGCGACAATGTTTTTCACTCTTGCAAATTGTCTTCCCGACCATAATTTTCCATTTTACATTTTTAATTTTCAATTTTATGCTCGAACCGTACACCGTTACTGTTCAATATCGCTATTGATTTACCCATGCAATTATGCTATAATTCTAAGGATATAGTGTATTAACGGAGGCTTTGGAATGCTGGATTCATATGTTGAAATTGACCTTGACAAAATCGGTGCAAATGCCCGTGCGATAACACAAAAATACAGCGACTACAAATATTTTATTGCCGTTCTCAAGGGTTACGGTTACGGTCACGGTATGGAAGTGGCAAATGAAATGTATAAAAACGGCATTAACTATTTTGCCGTGTCCTCTCTTGAGGAGGCTCAAAGCTTTCGTAAGGTCAACAAGGACGCTCCGCTTTTGTGCTTGCATCCGGTTCATCTTTCGAGAATCGAGGAGGCAAAGCGGCTTAATCTCACCATTGCCGTGAATGAGCTTGACTACCTCAAAAGGTTGCTTGATTTGAACATTGACTGCAATTTCAAGGTTCATCTCCAGATTGATACAGGATTTAACCGCCTCGGCTTCAAGGATAAGGACGAGGTTAAAACTGCCGTTGATATGATTAACGGTTCAAATTTTGTTCTTGAGGGAATTTATCAGCATTTTGCAACAGCCGGAATTTTTGATCCCCATTGGGACGAGCAGGTCAGAAACTTCAAGGAGCTTACATCGCTTATTGATTTGAATAAAATCCCGATTGTCCATATGGGCAGTTCCGTTTCAATGCTCACCCACCCGAAACAGCCTTTTACAACAGGCGTGAGAATGGGCATTGCAATCTACGGCTACAATGTTGCCCCCGATTCTCTTTCAAATTCGCCAAAGGACAAACTTCGTAAAATGCGAAACAATTACTTCATTAAGAAGTACAACATCAGCGAAACATATTTTGATGTAAAGATAGATTTACAGCCGGCTATGAAGATGAAAACCCGTATTCTTCAGCTTAAAAAGGTGAACAAGGGTGAGTGGTTCGGCTACAATGCGTCATACACGGCAGATGAGGATATTATTCTTGCAATTCTTCCTGTCGGCTACAACAACGGCATAGGTCACGCAAATCACAACAGACAGGTTGTTATCAACGGCAAAAAATATCCTGTTGTCGGTGAGATGTGTATGAATATGACGGCTGTTAAGGTTGATTCATCGGTAAAAATTGATGACGAGGTAACACTCCTCGGTGACGGCATAACAGTTGGAATGTTCGGCAGAAGTTCGGGTATGGGCAATGCCGAGGCGCTTGTGAATATAGGCAAGAACAATCCGAGATTTTATGTAAAAGACGGTAAGGTTGTAAAGGAGAAGTAAGATGGCAGTTTCGGTACACAAATGGCTTTTGAATAAATTCAGAGATATTAACCACAGCAGAATGGATAAGCACATTGACATTATCGCCAAGAACAGCGGTAAGTCAAAGGCTTATATCAAGTTCGACATAATCCGCAACTTTCTCATCAGAGGCACAGGCTACACGGACTATTTCCGTTGCGATTTTATCAACCTTTCGGCTAAAGAGAAAAAAACCTTTGTAACTGCAAAAACTTTCTACAAAATTCTTGAATATCTCAACGATGAGGAATATATCGTTCTTCTTCGTGACAAGCTTGTTTTTGACGAGCTTTTCAAAAAGTATCTCAAAAGAGATTTCATAAACCTTCGCACAGGCAGTAAGGAAGATTTCAAGAAGTTCCTTGACGGCAGAGAAACTGTTTTTGCAAAAGATCCGACAGGCGAGGGCGGTCACGGCATTTCAAAAATCACCGTTGCCGATGTAAAGGACAGCAACAAGCTTTATGATGAACTCAAGGCAAACGGTCAGCTTCTTGTTGAGGAAGCAATCGTTCAGAGCGATGACCTCAACGAAATCAATCCGTGCGTTGTAAATTCATGGCGAGTTGTTACGCTCTATAAGGACGGCAAGGCGCATATAATAAATAACGCTCTCCGTATCAATCAGGACGAGTCGAATGTTATCGGCTGTACAAATGACCTCTACCTCAGCCTTGATGCAGACGGCAGAATCGACAGTAATGTAATTGACGACTACGGCAATGTTTATGACAAACACCCGATGACAGGCAAAAAGTTCTCTGAGGTTAAGATTGCAGGCGTTCGAGAGGCTCTTGACATGGTTGTTGAGGCAGCGGAAAAGATTCCGCAGGTGAGATATATCGGTTGGGATATCGCCTTTTCAAAGAACGGTCCCGTTATGGTTGAGGGCAACGAGTACCCGGGCTATGGACTTTTGCAGTTCTATAAACTAAAAGGCAAACGCACAGGCCACCTGAAAGAAATCGCCGATGTCCTCGGTGACGAGATGAATAACATTAAGCTTTGATTATTCAGCAAAAAACTTTATAAAAAAACAAAAAACAGCACCGATATGACTTCGGTGCTGTTGGGCGTTGTATTATAGGTTTTGCTGTGATAAAATGTTTAAAAAATAATCCAACGAAAGGGAGAACGTGAGATGAATTTATACCCAAAGAAAGAATCGTTGAAAGATGTTTTATCTGGTGAAAGAAAATATGTTGTTCCTGCATATCAAAGACCATATGAATGGGGTAAAGATGAGATAATCAATATGCTCGACAGTATACGAGAACACATAGATACAAACTGTGAAGAAAATCTGCTGTTTGGAACGCTTCAATTCAATGCCGATAAAATTATCATTGAAAATAATTTTTCAAAAGTATACGACGGTGAAATTAGTTGTGAAATAATTGACGGCCATCAGAGAATTACTACATTTTACATTTTGAGAAAATTTCTTGGAACAGAAAAACTTCCGAATATTTCAAACGAAATTAATCGCAAGTCGCTCGAAGAAAACTTGGAAAGTGCAAAATATGTTGAAAACAGAAAGTGTATTGAAAATTATTTTAAGAATGATGCGGTTTTGAAAGATAAATTTAAGAATTTTATAGATAATAAAATCATCTTCGTGTCAATATATGTTTCAAAAGTAAGCTCAATTGCAACAACGCTTAAAATATTTAATTCGATAAATACAACGGGATTGAGCCTTGATGTAAAGGATATTTTTAAAATCAACTTTTGTGATTACCTTTGCAAAGATAGCACCCTTGAAAGATCGGATGTTCTTAAAAAAATCAATCAGGCATATGAAAATATCACAAAATTTGACGGAGTATACAGTCTTGATGAAAATGCACTTCTTGATGTTTTTCGATTTCATATTATGAAAATTAATAATAATTTTACCCAAGAAAGACTCAGAGCAAGCAATAATATGTTTTTCATGGAAAAGGACGGTTTGTTCAACGGAAACAATAAATTAAAGTTATCAAAAAAAGAACAGCTTGATGTCTTTTGTGAAATTGCAGAGTGTATGAGCAAAACGCAAAAGTATTTAGAAAAACACGATAAAGGAAAAATCGATTTGGTAAAACATTGTGCCAAAGAATTGCTTAAAAACAGTGGATACGGCAAGCTGACAAATCTGTATTACTATTTTGTTTATGAACAGTATTGCAACGAAAAAATCATAACAGATGAAATTATTTCAAATACAGAAAATGCGGTTACCGCTATATGGAAGTACTGTTCAATCTTTGCGTCATCGTATTCAAGACAGATTTATGAGGTGTACAGGGAAATTGCCGATGTGTTAAACAGAGGAGAAACAAACAATATTGAAGAAATATTGCAGAAGAAACTCGGCGAACATACCAACAAGGCAGATTTTAAAGATTTTAAAGCGATTTTTAAAAATGCGGTTTTTACAAACAGAATGAAACATCTTTTCGTTATGCTGAGTTATATAGATGATTGTGAAAATGAAGTTGACGCTATCTCGGTTAAAAATGATATGTTCTACAGACAAAAATGGAACCTTGACATAGAGCATATTATTTCACACAGATATTCAAATCCTGCATTGAATGAAGAAGATAAAATTGAAAATTCAATCGGCAATTTAATGTATCTTGACCGAAGCCTTAATCGAAAACTCGGTAAAATGACAGTGGGTTTTAACTTTGTTCAAGACGATTATAACTATAAAATTAAAAACTATAGTGAAAAAGTAACTTTGCAATGTGTGAGAGCATTTCTTGGAAATTATCAGAAGTACAACTCTCCGAATGATGCAATAGAAAAAAGAAGAGATGATAAAGTAAAGTTTTTAAAAAAACTTTATGACGGTTATGTTCAAAAAGTCTTGTCTGAATCTGATGATGACAATGCGTTGCTTATCAATAGTTAAGAAAATGCAAGAGGGTAATTAACATCCTCTTGCATTTTTGTTAATAGGAATTCAATTTTTCCTAATTTTATTAAACCTCAAAAATCCTCAATGGGATTTTCGTATGCGGATTTGATTTTTGCTATTCTGCCTTTGAGGAGGCAATTGTCAATGTCGATTTGATAGTTGCGGTAATCCCACGGGGCACGCTCACCTCTGTGAGCGTAGATGAAGTCGCTTTTGCCGGTTTTGTCGATTTTTTTGATGAGGTCAAGCAAATCTTCTGCTGACATATCGTCAATAATTCCTCTGCCTGCTCCGTCAGAAACCTTTGGATAGGCTCGTCCGCTGCCTTTTGGCATTTCTTCATCAGAAAGCAAGGTTATTTCAAACTCCTGTTCCTCGCCAAAATCGTAAATCATATGAATTTTATCGCCAATTTCAAGTTTTAAATTGCCGAGTTTCGTTTCTGACATAAGTTTTGGTTTTGTCTGAAATTCTTCATCGTCTAACTCGTAATTTGTACCTTTGTATGTCATCATGAACAGATGATAAGCACAGGTGCTGAATGACGAAAGCACGGCATAGCCCAACACAGCCATTGTCGAATTTGAAGAAATCTGAATATCTCGCCATATTTTGTTCTCGCATCCTATATAGACAATTTTGAATGTATAAACTCTTGCCATAATATGTACCTCTTTGTGCTAATTTGTTCAAATCCAATTATTCACAAAATCCCGTAGCATCCATTCGGGGGCTGACTCAATAATATCATATAGTGCAGATTGAGCCTCCGATTTTGTCATTTTTGAAATCCTATGATTTAGAATATCGCAGACAACCTCTCTGAAATCTTCGTCAAATTCATCATCTTCATCAAAATAATCATTGTCATAATCATCGTCAAACTCGGGTTCATCATAGCTTTTGAGACTTTTGTAATATTCCTCGGCTTTTTCGGGAAATGCAGAAAAATATATTGCAATTTTGTGCTTGCAGACCTTTCTGTTACCTTCCGCAAACGGACAATTACAAAATGATTTTTTTATATGAATAATATCAATGTGAACATCGTAAGGCTTTTCCGCAGATCCCGATACTTTGCCCTCATATTCATTTTCACTTGTCTGTTTAAAGGAAATCACATTCCCTCTTTTATAATAATCGTATCCACGCTCAATAGACGCATATCTCGCATTCTCAAGTAATCCCATTATGCACCCCTCATTGTTAATTCAAAGTATCTTCCCCCTCGTTATAGAGAGCCTCGTTGATTTCTACAACGCTTTTGTTGTTATTCATATTTATGATTATAATGCTGTCACGCTTGATTTTTGGGTAGAGAGGTGAGAGCCCTGCAATTTTAAGGACGCTGTTGGTTTCATTTACCGACAGACCCATTCCTATTGAAAGGCAAATTAGTTTATCCCTTTTCGGGGCAGTTTTCAATCCTGAAAAAATCTGATAGGCATAGCCGTCGCTGAGTTCGGCTTTACGAATGACCTCCGCTTTTGTAAGATTCCTTTCGTTCAAAAGGTCGGTAAGGTATTCCGAGAGATTTTTGCTTATCATTGAATCCCTGTTTGCGTTTTCGTATTCTTCAAATGTGTTGAAATTTTCAAGTTCTTTTAAAAGTTGAGTTGTGGTTTTGCGTATCATAATCAAAAACTCCCTGAATTAAAGTTTTGTAAGTTTCCAAAACTATTTTAACATGATATAATAAGCAAGACAAGTATAGTTAGACCTATAATTTTGCAAAGTGCTTATTATGTCAATTTATATTCCCCTCAAATTTTGCCCTGCAAAATTCTCGATGGGTGATTCTATCATAACTCATTTCATGATTTATGATAGAATAAGCACAGCGAGTATTATTATACTAATATTTTTGTTATGTGCCTGTAAATATTGAGAGGAAATGTTATGGGAAATAATTGGATTGATACGGTGATTAATGAACAATATCAGTTTGTGCGATTGCTTAAACGAACAGATAAAACGGAAATCTGTGTTTTTAGGCATAAGGAACTCGGCAAACAGATTGTAAAACGCACATTAAAAGGTTCGGGAGAGGTTTACTTTGCACTTAGAACGCTTTCGCACCCAAATATTGCAAATGTTTACGATGTTGTCAAAACCGAAACGGGAGTCACCGTTCTTGAAGAATATGTTGACGGTCAGACCGTGGCAGATTATCTGCAAACGGGATTGTACTCTCCGTCAGGCGTGAGAAAAGTTATTTCGTCTCTTTGTGACGCACTTGATTTGTTACATTCGCACCAAATTATACACAAGGATATTAAGCCTGAAAATGTGATGATTGACAGCAACGGTAATGTAAAGCTGATTGATTTTGATGCGGCAAGGCTGTACAAGCCCTATCAGTCGAAAGACACACAGGCTATTGGCACAATGGGATATGCCGCACCCGAACAGTACGGAATAAATCAAACCGATGAACGGACTGACATTTACGCAATAGGTGTTTTGATGAATGTTATGCTCACAGGTCAGCCACCTGAAATTCGCCTTTATAACGGCAGGCTGAAAAGGGTGATTGTAAAATGCACCCAGACAATTCCCGACAACCGCTATCAAAATGTGAAAGAACTGAAAAGAAATCTTTAAAACAGAATAAAACTGTGCTGACAGCACAGGACAAAAATACCGTCTTTGATTATACTTTAATTAGAGTTTAATCAAGGACGGTAATTATTTTGTGGATTTTTAACAAATTGTTTACAACTTGTCAATGTTATCGGCAAGAACTCTTACCGTGTTTAGAAATGTGGTTACTTTGGTTTTGTCGGTGTCTTTAAGCACGCTGTTAATTTCGTTAAGCATATGTTTGTTTTCAACCGAATCAAATACAAGCCAGTCAATGCTTGTGTCAAGTGCCTGAGAAATACGGAAAAGAACATCAACGGAAAGTATTCTTGTTCCACGCTCAATGTGACCGATGTGTGCCGCAGAAAGTTCGCACAATTCGCCGAGCTGTTCCTGCGTCAGACCCTTTTCAATCCGCTTATTTTTTATCCTTTTACCGAGTGCCGTATAATCAATGTTTTTGTTCATAAGTAAAACCTCAGAATCCTATATATAGTTTATTTTAAACTTTTTGAACAAAAAAATAAATTTACTGTAAGCATTTATTATTGACTTGTAGCATTATTTGTGCTAAACTTATTTTACAACAGATGAAATTTTTATGAACTTTGACAGACACCATCTTTGCCGTCTGTAATAAATAAAATTTTTAGGAGGAAAATTATGTCGGTTTATGGAATGGGTTCACTGTTCTGCGGAACAGAAGAGCAATTGGATAATTTTGTTAACGAGGGGTTTGTATGTATCGGTTGGAAGAAAGAAGATAAGCCTGAATTATATGCTATTTTAAATAACATTAAAATCGGCGATATCATTTACATCAAGGCTCTTCCACTCAGTTCAAAAACCATGAGAATTAAAGCGGTTGGAATTGTGACAACTGCTTTAAAAACCGAAAACACACATCATGGTTATGAGGAATGCGGAAATGAGATTGGTATAAAATGGCTCAAATCAAATATCAATAAGTCAATTAACATTGATGACAGTAATATAAACAAGAGAAAAGGCAGCCTTTTCATTGAAACAAATACAGATTATATAGATAAAATAATCAGTTTTATCTAAATAGATGTTTGTAAAATAATATAGGTGATGGGGGATTTTATGCCGTATTGTGAAAAGTGTGGTTCAAAAATAAGAGAAAGTGCAAGTTTTTGCCCTTCATGTGGCGCAAAGATACCTGATGAAATCAATAGTAACAATGACTGTGTTACTGATGAAAGTATATATCAGGATGATGAAAGCGGTGTTGTTTATAAATACAATTCTGCGTCAATCGGTGGAATAATTGTTGCTTGCGGTACTTTGGCTGTATCCGTTAGTACGATTATTACACAAGGAAATGCATCGCAGCACAAATTTTGGGATCCAAGTGATGGCACATATATTACTCCCGGCTACAATCCGGGATCAATAACATTTTCTGTAATATTGGCAATTCTTGCGTTGATTATACTTGTTGTTTCAATTAAAAAACTTCGTATCAAATGTAAATATGTCGAATGTCCTTATTGCCAAAAAACAACAGTGATTCCATGTGACGCACAGAGTTGCGATTGTGATGTCTGCGGTCAGAAAATATTGATAACCAACGGTAAACCTGAGCGTTTTCATTATAAAGAAAAGGAGTGAAATTTATGAAAAAATCGCTTGTTGCATTAACTGTGATTTTATTGATATCAACAGTATTAAGCGGATGTTCGAAACAACCGAGTTCTGAATCTTCAGCCACACAAACTAATTTTGATTCAACTACGGTTGAAGAGACGACAGTTGAAGAAACTACAGAAGGAAATAATGAATATGAGGATGATGTTGTAGATATATTAAATTCGACAAGTTTTATGGACTCCATTGATCCATCATATGTTCAAAACGGATTATGTTCAGATATAACTTTTGGGCAATTAGTGGCTTCAATGTTTGAAAATCCTCAACTTGATATCACTCCGACAAAAACACGAGACACGGGAACTTTGTTGGGGTATCAGGTAACCATTTCCGGAAATTATAGAAATACTCCTGATGGATATTATAATAACAGCGGTAACGCATACATAGTTATAAATTTGACAAATGACACTTGTACTCTTACAGGTGACCATGATTATAAATCAGCTGCTGAATACTATGCTTTTGAAGTTACAGGATTTTATTAAAATTAGCATTGTAAATATAACATAACTGAATAACAGCAACTTTGATAAAATAGGTGATTATTCAAGTGATAAGGAGGATTAAAAATGAGGCGTTGCCCAAAATGTGGATTCCCACTTAATGAAAAAGATAAATACTGCGAGAATTGCGGAGAAGATTGCTCGGCTGTTGAAGATTCTGAAGTTAATGAGGTTGTCAGCCCTGATGAAGAAAAGGAAAAGCTGAAAAGGCAGTGGAAAATCGGCGGTATAGTATTTGGTGTTTTTGCACTTGTTTTTGCGGCAATACTTGCGTTGGTCTTGTTTGTGCCGCATAGCAGCAGTTCTTCAAATACAAAAACAAAAAGCAGTTTAACCGAACCGACAACTGTTGATAACAGTATCGACGGCAAAGGATACTATTACTTTGATAATAAATTTAATGAAGAAACAGTAGATAAGTTTATGAGTGCCTTTGACGATGAAGGTTCTATGGGCGATTTGGGCTTAGGTGTAGAATTTGACGATTTTAAGTACCAAGATGATTGTACAATCTTCGGTAAAAAAGTCTCACTATATATGCAAGTTGATTATAATGGCAAAACAGGAACATTTTTGTACCTGGATGATGAAAATAACGTTGTTGCATATTCATTAACTTTTGTTTACTCTTTGCTTAATGATGTAACAACCGACGATGTTTATAAAGTGAAACAGACAGTAGGAAGATTGGCATCATGGTTGTATGCTTTATCTGATTATAAAAGTTATGATTCCTGTGAAAAGGTAGCCAGACATTTTATTTCTGAAATATTAGATGAGGATAATGATGGTATTCCTTGTTTCTATTATGATGGATATACGATGCTTTGTAATGGTGATACTAATCAAATTGTATTGAATTTTTTGGTAACTGATCCTGATTTTAGTGAAAGACACGGCATAGATAAAGGTACACCTTCAATTTTTCAAGCTGTTACCGAATCTACAGCAACTGAGCCTACCACAGATGTTACAACTACAGAGGAATCATCAGATGCTAAGCCTGCTAAAGTTAGCGACTCGGAAATTAAGAAAGCAGAAGAGTTGCTCAAAGAAGAGCCTTACGGTATAGACGATCATAGCGACACTTATTTAGAAGAAAATGGTGTTGATGTTGATGAATATCATAATAGGCTGAATGTGTATGATGCTATTCATTATTATTTAAGTGATGTGACTCTTGACGCTCAAAGAAACGAAGATGGGTCAATAACTATGAAATACACGGGAACGCATACTGTTTTTGGCGAGGGAGAATATATTACATATATAGTAGATATTGAAAACAAAACAGTGTATTATGATAGCGCTTCGTATGACTGGTTGTTAGATCAAGATTTTTATGCGACAGATGTATATAACGATTTAGTGAGTTATTAATTATGCGAAAAAGATAATTTCCTGACGGTATAGGAGATTATCTTTTTCTTGTATTTTTGCCTAATGTTATTTATAATGTAATAAAAGAGGTGAGGCATTATGGGTAAGGATACGAAGTTTTGCAGGAATTGCGGTAAGGAACTTCCGATTGAATCGACCTTTTGTCCGTATTGTATGACAAAGCTGATTGATGTTACAACAGGCGGAGAAATTAAGGTGAAAAAGAAAAAGCCGATTATTATTGCCGTTTCAGCGGCAATAGTTTTGCTCATTGTAATTGCGGTGATTATAATTTTGAACAGCACGATTTTTGGCGGCAAATCGGATAATGTTACCACACATGCAACAACTGTTCCGACAACTGCGGTCACGACAACGGCTGAAAATAAAACCTCGGATTATTCAAAGTATATCGGAATTTGGTGCGATAAGGACAGCGATATTTCAACCGCAACTCAAAACGGCGGCAATATTCTTGAGATAATTTCCGTCAAAGACGATGTTGTGAGATTTACTTTTACAAAAACCTCGTCTGCACCGCAAAACCGAATTGCGAGAATAAGCAATGTGACAACAAAGGTGATTGACGGAATAGGAACTTTTTCGTTTGATGATGACGGCTGGCAGAACAGCGGTACGGGTAAAATCAAGTTTTCCGACGGCGAAATCTATATTGAAAGCACGGTCACAAATCAGAACAGCGAATCAATGTGGGATATAGGCGGAAAGTTTTATCTTAAAAAGTCCGAAAGTTCAATGCTTGATGTTGAGAGCAATAATTTTTTGAATGCTGATTTTGACAATGTAAAAAATGCCTTTGGCGAAGAAATTTCAGATCCGTTTTTAGCGTCGGATAAGTGGTATATTCATTACTACAGCGGTATGAATGTTATGGTCACTGCCGAAACAAATAAAATTTACAGCATTACGGTTGATTACTCATCAGGAAACCTTGCCAATTCAAACATCGGTTTTGGCGAAATAAACGGCAACAGCACCTATGACGATGTCTATGCCGAACTCGGCGAGCCAATGTACAATAACATAACCCACGGTGATGTTACCTATAAGCGGAAAGACGGATATGTAACTTTCACCTTTGACGATAATATGGACCTCACAAACTTTGTGTACTGCATTGAAGATACGCATTAAAACATAATAAGTAATAAAAAATCAGCCTGAGCGTCAAGTAACAATGCTCAGGCTGGTGTGTTATGGAGATAATAAAAATTTCAGAAGTATCAGAAATAAAAATAAGCACTAACCATTATGGTTAGTGCTTATTGAATGGTTGCGGGAGCCGGATTTGAACCGACGACCTTCGGGTTATGAGCCCGACGAGCTACCGAGCTGCTCTATCCCGCGATATACAACTCTGCTGTTTTTTACAGCTTTATTATTATAGCATTATGTAAAGGTTGTGTCAATAGTTTTTTGCGTATTTTTTTATTTTATGCTTTGCCCGGCTTTTTTGACTGAATTTATTTACATTTTAATCTTAGTTTTTTTAGCGGTTATGTACACAATTGTATGGCGGAACAGATGTGACTAAAAGATTTAAATACCTGTTAAAACAAAAGTGAGATTGTGCAAAATAATGATTTATATGTGTTTAGCACGGTGAATTTGATATATTGATTGCGGATTGCTTTTGTGGTACAATTACCGTGTGAATTTGCGGAATTTTTAAATTGCGACAAATACAGATGAGAGGGAATTATGGGAAAGAACAAAACACGCAGTAAATCTGCACTTAAACAAAACAGTGTCACAGCTGAAAACAAAAGGCTCGGCGATGACGGAAACATTAATTTTACTTTTAAAATTTTGTCGGCAATCGGCATTATTATCATAGTTTCGGGGCATTGCTACAACGGCGGCGTGTCGCTGATGTACGATTGGTTTCCGAAGTATTCGTACAATCTCGCTTTGTTTGTTTTCATTTCGGGCTATTTTTACAAGGAAAAACACGAGGAACATATTTTCAAATATATATGGGGACGGACAAAACGCTTGTTGATTCCTGCGTATCTATGGAACATTGTTTACGGAATAATCGCATTCGCACTTACTCAGGTCGGCTATACGATTGCTCAGGGCAAATTTGATCTGTACAACCTTTTTGTTATGCCGTTTATTGACGGCGAAAGTTTTGCCTACAACCTCGGTTCGTGGTTTGTATATCCGCTGTTCTGTGTTTATGTTTTTAACATACTGTTCCGCAAACTGCTCAAAAAGGTTCACAGGGGCAACGAGTATGTCATTCTTGCCGTGTATCTTGCAATCGGAATTTTCGGTGTGCAATACTGCATTTGGAATCCTGCCCCAAAGGGTGCGTTGCTGTTGTTGTTCAGGTCAATGTTTTTTCTGCCGTGTTTTGAGTTTGGCAGATTTTATCACGAAAAGCTTGAAAAACACGATAATCTCAACAGCGTTGCATATTTTGCAATCGTTCTCGGAGTTCAGCTTCTTCTCCTCACATTCTGTGAAAATCTTGAATACACTCCGTCAAAGTGCGTGAAGTTTGACAACGGCTGCGTCATTCCTTATGTAACCGCAATCACGGGCATTGCGTTCTGGCTGAGGGTTGCAAAGCTGATTACTCCGATTATCAAGAACAAAAAGCTTGTCAGGATGATTTCGGACAATACATACAGCATTATGATTCACCACATTTTTGCCTTTATGATTGTAAAATGGGCGTTCTGGGGATTGAGCGTAATTACACCGCTGTTCAAAGATTTCGATATTTTAAAACTTAAGTCAACAATCTGGTACATTTATCGTCCGAACGGCTTAAATTTTTACTGCATAATCTACCTTGCCGCAGGAATATTCATTCCGATTCTTATAGGAACGGTTACGCACAGGATATTTGAATTTATGAAAGAGCATACCTTGAAGAGTATGCAAAAAAGCAGTCGGACAAGTAAAGCAAACAAAATTGAAAAAGTCGTAAAATAATGCTTTTTTTACAGGCTTTAAAATAAATAAAAAATAAGCTGTATGTGCATTGTTACAAAATAACACGGCTTGTATTGTGCAATATTTGCCTTTAAAGCTGTGCGACTGAACAACTTGCACTAAAAGGAAAAATAATATTTATTCATTTCGCCGTAGCAAAAAACATTAATTTGTGTTACAATATTTCATTATAGTATTTAGCGGAGCAGATATGCCGATATACAGAATAGCTGATTTGAATGTTGAAGTTAATCCAAAATTTAAAATATGCAGGAAACGGCTTGAAAGCTATGCCGTTAAGTCGAATGAATCGGGAAAGACCGACATTGCGATATCGGTTTCGGATGACGAAATCCGTGAGCGTCTCAGGCTTGCCGACAACCTCAGCGAACAAGGTGCGGAGGATGTTCTGATACTCTCAAAATTCTGCAACGCCGTGCTTGACGGATTTGACGGATTCTTTTTTCATTCGTCCTGTCTTGAGCTTGACGGTGAGGGCTATGTTTTTTCGGCAGTCAGCGGAACGGGCAAGTCTACCCACACGGCTCTGTGGCGAAGGCATTTTGGCAACAGGGTGACGATGATTAACGATGACAAGCCGGTTATACGAAAATGTGACGGAAAATTTTATGCTTACGGAACTCCGTGGATGGGGAAAGCTGACATAGGAACAAATACAAAAGCACCTGTTAAGGCTGTGTACATTCTTCAGGGAGCAGAAGAGAACACGGCAGTCAGGGTGTTGCCGTCACAGGTTATGAAACAGTTGCTTGAGGCAACGGTTATTGATGTTGAGCGGAGCAGAATGGAAAAGCTGCTTGAATTGCTTGATGAGTTCTTTAAGGAAACACCGTTGTTTTTGCTCGGTTGTAATATGGATGAAAGTGCTGTTATGACGGCTTACAATGCCGCAAACGGCGGATAAGGCTATGGAAATTTCAGAAAGCGGAGGAATATAAGATGGAATTTGTTCAGGTCGTTTCGGTTGAAAATATGAGAAAAAGCGACGCAAGGACGATTGCGGAGCATACTCCTTCGGCGGAGCTTATGTACAGAGCCGCACAGGGGATTTTTAATTCGGCAAAGTTTGTGGGCAAGGTTGCCATAGTTTGCGGTAAGGGCAACAACGGCGGCGACGGTTATGCGCTCGCCTGTGTTTTATGCAAAAACGGCTTTACACCGACAATTTTCAGAGCAAGCGACGGCTTTTCAAAGGACGGCCTTTACTATTATAAAACCGCAATGTCGCTCGGTGCCGAGGAGATGCCGATGTCACAGGCGGCGGCTTTCACGGGATTTGACATTGTAGTTGACTGTCTGCTCGGAACAGGCTTTTCGGGTGAATTAAAGGGTGAAATGCTTGAAGCGGTTGAGCAGATTAATATGACAAATGCCTATGTTATAAGTGCAGACATCAACAGCGGAATCAACGGTGACACGGGTGTGTGCAGTACGGCGGTAAACTCGGATCTTACCGTTTCAATCGGTTCGTTCAAGACAGGCTTGTTCCTCAATGACGCACCGTATTACATCGGTTCAGTCACAAACTGCGATATCGGAATCAGCCTTATTGAAGATGAATACAAGCTGATTGACTATTCTCTTTTGCATATGTTTGAGGGCTACGGCTCGCTTGTTATGACTGCGGAAGAATTTTTTGAAAAGTACGGCTACGAGCCTTCAAGGTGCAATGTTGCACGCTGTGTTGAGGAAATCAGCAAAAAAGAACGCAGAACAGTTGTAGTAAAAACAGACCATTCTGCGGTAATTGCGGATCTTAAATATATTTATTTTTGCGCTGACTATGTTATTAACAATTGATTGATTTTAATTGAGTTAAGGGTGAAACCATGAAGTACAAGAAGGTGTTGTTACCGCCCGAGCCGTATTACAGCGGCAGGGTTACAAGATATCCGGACAGAAAAGTTGCCTTTGAATCGGGACTCAGGTGGCATGGTTCATATGAAATTTCCTATATAAAAAAAGGTAAGGTAAGGCTTAACAAGCTTGACTGTGAAATTATTCTCAATGCGGGCGATGTCTATGTTCTTAACAGTCAGGAGGTTCATTCCTACGAGGACATCGGTGAGGATACTCAGGCTGTTATGCTCAATATCATTCCAAAGGCAATTGCACCGTATGTTGACGATCCGCATATTGTGCCGAGTTTCAAACAACCCGAGGGCGAAGCTCTTGAGTTTATCAGAAAAGCAATGGACATATTCCACGGATATGAGGAGTACGAGAGCAAGCTTATCAGCATGAAGGTAAGAGCGGTGATGTACAGCGTTGCGTACTATCTCATCCGTGATTGCATTGACAACGATATACAATATGTTCACGGTTCTCAGGCTGATGATTTTGACTGCGCCAAAAGTGCTATCAGATATATGCACGATAATTACAAACACGAAATCACGCTCAATGAAATCGCCAATTATGTAGGCATGACGCCTGCTCATTTTTCAAAATATTTTAAGGATAAAACAGAGGAAACATTTTCAAAGTATCTTCGCCGTGTTCGTCTTGAACACGCTATTGATGATTTGAGAAACAAAAAAATCACCGTCAGACAGGCGGCAATTGAAAACGGTTTTCCGAATGTAAATTCGTTTATCCTGTTCTGCAAGTCCGAATACGGCAGAACTCCTGCGGAACTTAGGAATTACAGCGAGAAGAACTGATGGCGAGCCACCGTTCTCGGTTCGTGAAAACAGTCGCTTCAAGGCGAGAGCTTTTTAAATTGAAAATTGAAAATGGAAAATTGAAAATTGCGGTCGGCGGTGTGCCACCGCAATCTATTTGAGAAGATACTCGGATAAAGGAATTGCATCAGATGCCCGAATACGGCATTGATGCAATTTTTGCTTTATATGAAAGTAATAGGGAGAACCGATGTTATACAACCGTCACAACACCTATTTCGACTTGATTATTGATTCTGGGGATGAATACGGTGTTGCTCAGACCTGCGCAGACAATCATTTTTGTGCCGTCAAGGTCAAATTCGCCTTTGTCATATTTCGGAAAAAGTCCCTGATTCGGAGCGATTACTCCGCCGATGAACGGCAATTGAATCTGTCCTCCGTGGGTGTGACCGCAGACGATTAAGTCTATGTCGGTTTTCTTTGCGTCCTCGGCAATGTATTCGGGCTGGTGGTGCAGAAGAATTGTGAAATTGTTCTTTGCTTTTTCGGCAAATTCTTCCCACAGCGTTCTTGACGGAACATCGTCATCGGGAGTGTAGAACTCATAATAAGGGTAGTCGCTCATCCGCCGATAAGCACACTCTTGTCGTTTTTGGTGAATTTTATGTATTCATTATCGAGCAATACAGCGCCTGTTGAATTTGTTTCGCTTTTAAAATCCGTTCCGAATTTGGCGGCATTGTCACGCTCATGGTTGCCGAGACAGCAGTATGTGGGTGCAATTTTTGAAAGCTTTTCAAGCACATCTTTTATCTTCGTTGTGTCGGGATCGCCACGGTTGACCATATCTCCGCAAACTGCAATAAAATCGGGATTTTGTTCTTTTACAAGCTCTGCAAGGTCTGCGTTCTTTTCTCCGTATTCCTTGTTGTGCAGATCCGTGATGACAACAAATTTCAGCTTTGCGTCGTTCTTAGTATTGTTTACACAGTAATTTGTGATTGCAATTGTGTTGTCACAGTAAACGCCCCATATTACGAGAGTCACAAACAGCGCAAGTATTATTGCTCCGAGGATTATCGAAAAATTTTTCATTCAATTTACCGCCCATATTTAAGTATGGTATTATTTTAGGCTCGTTTTGTGCGGTTGTCAACAAATGTGTGTCGAACAAATCTGATTATTATTGTTCCTTGTGCTTCGATTGTCGTATTTTAAGTTGATTTAGGAATTGCTTTGTTTGACATTCCTTTTGCACTGTTGTATAATAAATCATAATTGTATTTATATGTTACTCGGGAAATTTACACAAAGTTAAACAGAAGAGGTATGGGTTATGAAGAAGATTAATTTGCGTAAGATGTTTCTGGCTCTCGCAGATGTGTTTATTATCGTTGTCAGCGGTATTCTTGCAAATTATATTCTCTTGCTTGTCGGCTACATAGGTGCTGCTTCAAGCAAAGGCTTGTTGAGCTATATTGTTATTGATCTTGTCATGTGCCTGTTTACGCTTTATATAAGCGGAACATATTCAAAATTGTGGCGATACTTTAACGCAAAGGACTATATTGTGTGCGGAATTGCCATCTTTTCGGGGTTTACGCTCGGCTTTGTAATCTCGTTGTTTTTGCAGATTCCGCAGAGAAAGATTTTTTGTATAGTACATTTCGCAATAGCCCTTGTCGGAATTCTTGCATTCCGTTTTGTTTTCAGAAGGGCTTTTCTTGACCTTACCGAGGCAGGAAGGGCAGAGGGCGGAGAGCGCACCCTTATTGTGGGCGCAGGCAATGCCGGCAGAATGATTGTTCGTGAAATTCACAATGCGAAAGAGCAGGGTGATGTTAATAATCCTTCAAAAAGCATCATTCCGGTATGCTTTGTCGATGATGATTTGAAAAAGCTGAATCAGAAAATCGAAGGAATCCCCGTTGTCGGAACCTGTCCCGAAATTGTTAAAATATGTGATGAATACCGCATAGACAATATTATAGTTGCAGTTCCGTCATGTGAGGAAGATGAGAAGAGGAAGATTCTTGATTACTGTTCCGCAACAGAGTGCAAAATCAAGATTATCCCTTATCTCGGTGAGCTTTTGTTTGATGACGGGCATACACAGCTTATTTCACAGGCAAAGGAAATCAAGATTGAGGATCTTCTCGGCAGAAAACCCATTGAGTTTGACCGAAAGGAGATTCATGACCTTATCAACGGAAAGGTTTGTCTTGTTACAGGCGGCGGCGGTTCAATCGGCAGTGAGCTTGTAAGACAGATTGCAAAGAATGATCCGAAACAAATCATCATTGTTGATATCTACGAAAACAACGCATATGACATTCAGCAGGAGCTTGTGCTTGAATACGGCACAAAGCTTAACCTTGTAACGCTTATTTCATCGGTTCGTGATTACGACAAAATGGAGCTTATCTTCAAGACATATCGCCCCGAACTCGTATTCCACGCTGCCGCTCACAAGCATGTTCCGCTTATGGAAACCGTTCCCGAGGAGGCTGTAAAGAACAACATCTTCGGCACATTCAATGTTGCAACCCTTGCAGAAAAGTACAAGGCAAAGAAGTTTGTTATGATTTCAACCGACAAGGCTGTTAATCCGACAAATGTTATGGGCGCAACAAAGCGTGCGTGCGAGATGATTATTCAGTACAAGGCGCAGCACAGCACCGATACCGAATTTGTAACAACAAGATTCGGTAATGTTCTCGGCTCAAACGGCTCGGTTATTCCGCTGTTTCGCCGTGAGATTGAAAACGGTGCTCCCGTTACTGTAACACATCCCGATATTATCAGATATTTTATGACTATTCCCGAGGCTGTTTCGCTTGTTCTTGAGGCAGGTGCAATGGCAAAGGGCGGTGAGATTTTTGTTCTTGATATGGGTGCTCCCGTCAAGATTACAACCCTTGCCGAGAACCTTATCAGAATGTACGGTAAGGTTCCGTACAAAGATGTTCCGATTATTTTCACGGGACTTCGTCCGGGTGAAAAGCTTTTTGAGGAGCTTCTTATGGACGAAGAAGGTCTTAAGTCAACACAGAACAAGAAAATTTTCATAGGAAATCAAATTAAAATAGACGAAACAGATATGCTGTCAAAGCTTGAGGTTCTCAAAAAGACCGCAGAAAACAATGACAGTGAAAAGACAGTTGAACTTTTGGCAGAACTTGTACCTACTTTTTGCCACAAGGTCAATGATTAACCGAAAAGGAGAAATTTTATGTGCGGTATTGTAGGTTATGTAGGACCTAAGGATTGCAGTGAGGTGCTTGTTAATGCTCTCACAAAGCTTGAATACAGAGGCTATGACTCGGCAGGTATTGCGGTTTTTGATAACGGAGAAATCAAGACCGTAAAGACCAAGGGTAAGCTTCAGGACTTAAAGGATAAGCTTGCAGAGGTCGGCACTCCGAAAGGTCATGTCGGCATAGGTCACACCCGTTGGGCAACCCACGGCGAGCCTTCGGATGTAAACTCACATCCACACAGCGGTACAAGGGTTACAATCGTTCACAACGGTATTATTGAAAACTATATGGAGCTTAAAGACTTCCTCATCTCAAAGGGAAGAACTTTTTTAAGCGACACAGATACAGAGGTTGTTGCTCAGCTCCTCGACTATAAATACAACGGAAATCCTCTTGAAACAATTGACAGTGTAATGGCTGAGCTTAGGGGTTCGTTTGCACTCGGAATTATGTTCAAGGATTTCCCCGACAGAGTTTTTGCGGTTCGCCGTGAAAGTCCTCTTATCGTAGGCGTTGCAGAAGGCGAGTGCTTTATTGCGTCCGATGTTCCCGCAATTCTTCAGTACACAAGGGATTATTATCTTCTTGACCATGATGAAATCGTAACACTTTCACCTGACGGTGTTTCGTTCGTTGACGAACACCTTGATCCGATTGAAAAGGAACTTCAGACAGCCGACTGGGATATGGAGGCTGCCGAAAAGGGCGGTTATCCGCACTTTATGATTAAGGAAATCAACGAACAGCCCGAGGCTATAAGAACAACGATTATGCCGAGAATCAAAGAGGGACTTCCGTTCCTTGAGGAGTGCGGCATCACAACGGAAACAATCAAGAATTTCAAAAATATCACAATCGTTGCCTGCGGTACTGCCATGCATGCAGGTATGGTCGGCAAGTATGTTATTGAGGATCTTGCAAGAGTTCCCGTAAATGTTGACATTGCGTCCGAGTTCCGTTACAGAAATCCGATTGTAGGCGAGGGCGACCTTGTAATCATCATTTCACAGTCGGGCGAAACAGCCGACAGCCTTGCCGCAATGCGTCTTGCAAAGCAGAAGGGTGCAAAAACTCTTGCAATTGTAAACGCAAAGGGCAGTTCAATTGCCCGTGAGGCGGATATGCTCATCTACACACTCGCAGGTCCCGAAATTTCCGTCCCGTCAACAAAGGCATACATCACACAGCTTTCCGTTATGTATCTCTTTGCCTTTGAGCTTGCTCTTGCAAAGGAAACAATCAGCACAGCCGAGTGCAAGCGACTTGTTTCGGCTCTTACAAAAATGCCTGAGGCAGTTCAGTATGTAATTGACAACTGCGAGGATATCTGCAAGTTCGTTGCCACAAAGCTTGTTGCAACCGACAGCTTGCTTTACATAGGCAGAGGTCTTGACTATGCCCTTTCAATGGAGGGTTCGCTCAAGCTCAAAGAGGTTTCGTACATTCACTCAGAAAGCTACGCCGCAGGCGAGTTGAAGCACGGCACAATTTCGCTTATTGACGAGGATGTTCCCGTTATCGCCGTTGCAACTCAGACAGGTATTATCCCCAAGACAATCAGCAATGTTGTTGAGGTTAAGTCAAGAGGTGCAAAAGTTATTCTTGTTTGTACAGACGCCTGTGCAAGAGAACTCAAGGACGGTGTTGCGGATTATGTTATCGAAATTCCGCATACAGACGAGCTTCTTATGCCGATTACAGCGGTTGTTCCGCTCCAGATTCTTGCTTATTACACATCAATCAACAGAGGTATTGATCCCGATAAGCCAAAGAACCTTGCAAAATCCGTTACCGTGGAATAAGATGTGATTTCGTTCGGGAAGAGAGTCCGAAAAATGCGAGGGTTAAGTTGCCCGAACGGCAGTCTTGTTTTTAATTGAAAATTGAAAATTGAAAATGTAAAATTATGGTCGGGAAGGCAGTTTGCAAAATGCAAATCATTGTCGCCCGACCATTTTTTATTTATATGAAAGTATATGCTTAATTGTAGGAGCGTCCAATGAACGCTCCTACATAACTTACTCTTGTTTTCAAATTTCAGCGGTAAAAACCTTGTATTTTTTTGACAGATTATGTATAATTAATTAGATATACATTCTAAAAAGCAGTATTGATGAATCTAATTTAGTTTCGGGGGAATATACGGACATGATGAAAACTGTTTTTAAAAGAGCTGTAACGCTTGCAATTTGTGCCGTAATGGTATTTTGCGGTATTTTTGCCTGTTCGGGCGCAACAAAAGATTACGAGATTCCGCAGATTGACGATATGACGCTTTCAATGCCTGACGGTATGAGCGCTGTTACAAGGGACAGTAAAAGCACAGATAAATATTTTTCTGTTTTCGGTCTTGATTATGACACAACAATGAAAACCTTTCAGAACGGAAATATCTATCTTCAGGGTATGGATAATATGTCATCGGTTATTCTGACCGTGACAATGACAAAAAATGAGAGCAGCGAGAATGTTGGCAACTATGCTCAGCTTTCTTCAAGCGAGCTTGCAAATATACGCAACAATTTTCTTAATTCCGACGAGTATCGGAGCTGTACTCCCGACCAAAAAGAAAAAGCTGTGTGGCTTGTGTTTGACGCAACTGCTCAGAGCAGTAAGGGCGATGTGAAAACCTTTGTTGCCAACACGGTTTATGACGGTATGAACATTAATATCACAATGCAGAGAACAGAGGGTGATGTTACAACCGTTGACTACGATACTTTTTCCCAAATTGTATCTTCGGTAAAATTCAGCGACCTGCCGTTTTCAAAGGGATTTATTCCGTACATAATCATCGGCGGCGGTGTTGTTATCCTTATTTTGATTGTTCTCATCATAATTTTTGCCGTGAGAATCAGAAAGCATAAAAAGGCTAAGAAGAATAACGCTATTCTTGAGGAGCTTGCAGTCAAGTATAAACTCGGTGAAAAGGGTACGGACTACGACATTGACAATTTTGACGATTCTCCCGAAAAGCCCGATAAACGCTCAAATAAAAAGCAGAGATATGCGGAAGAGGTTGAAGAAGAATCGGCTTTGCCGGGCAGAAGATATGCTCCCGAGCCGATAATCGAAAATATGGAAGAACCGGAAGAAATTACAAGTGAGTATTCAAACTTTGGTTATGACACGGATGATGCCAAGGAAAAAGAAATTGACGAGATAATCAACTCCGCAAAGGCTTACAAGAGTGAGCTTGAGCGTGAGGCATATAAAAACAACTACGGTTACGAGGAAAACAGCACGGAGGACGAAAAAAAAAAGGAGCCTACCGCAGCAGATACCTCAGAGACTGAACCCGAAAAAATTGACGAAAACGAAAAAGATAACGCAGAAACACCTGAAAAACACGAGGACATAAGCTCTTCGTCAGGTCCTACACTCGTTATCCCCGAACCCGAACACGATCTTTTTGAAACAAGCGAGCCTGACGATATCGACCGTGAGGACGATGCCGATGTTGAAGAAACCGAGGAGGTTTCCGAACAAAAGCATCCGCTTGAAAAAAAGGTTGACAAGTACGCAAACATCATTTTCGGCAGTGACGATCCCGAGGAGAAAACCGGGGAAGAGGTTGATGATGAGGAGCTTGTAAGGGCAAAGGCTAAGAAAAACAAGTTTGACAGCGGTTATGACTTTTTTGACGAAGCTCCCAAAAAGTCAATGGGGGTTATCAAAAGCTCAGACCTCAGAGATGCCGAGGACGTTGATGTTATCGGCGAGGTTGAAAGAAAAGCAGAAACCGTAAAGCAGAACGCTCTTGAAAAAGAGAATAATAAAGAAACCGAGGGTGAACCGACCGATAAACGGTCAACGGAAGAGGTTCTTGCCAATGTAGGCAAAAACATCGGTAACGCTCTCAGGGGCTTTGCAGGCGGAGTTAAGAATTTTGGCATTCACTGCGGATATTTCTGCAAGAATGTTTCAATAATGATAAAGCGTAAGCGTGCGATTGCCAAACGCAAAAAGGCAGAGGAAGAGAGAAGAGAGAGAGAAAGACAAAAGGCAGAGCGTGCAAGAATGCGTGCCGAAAGAGGCGAGAGTGACGGACTTGTTCAGGTTCACAGCAGAACCGACCGCCGCCCCCAGCAGAATCACCGCCCTGCAAACAGAAATAAGAGAAGATAATTTCTTTTCTTAACGGAGGAAAAACATGGAAATGCTAATTAAAAACGCAGTGGTTGTTTCCCCTGCCGACAAGCTTAACGAAAAAACAGATATTCTCATAAAGGACGGTGTGATTGCCGAAATCGGCAGCGGCATTACATCAGACGGGGATATTATCGATGCAGACGGTCTTTGTGCCGTTCCGGGATTTGTTGATATGCATGTGCATCTTCGTGATCCCGGTCAGACTCACAAAGAGGATATTATCACGGGATGCAAGGCGGCTGCCGCAGGCGGTGTTACAAGCCTGCTTGCAATGCCTAACACCAATCCCACAACCGACAGTCCCGAAATTGTAAAGTATATTCTTGACAAAGCTAAAGACGCCGACAGCCGTGTTTATGTTGCGGCAAGCGTTACCAAGGGGCTTAAAAGCGAAGAACCCACAGACATTGACGCTGTGAAAAGTGCAGGTGCAATAGCACTTACCGATGACGGCAGACCTGTTGAAAACACAAAGTATTTGAGTGACGCAATGAAAAAAGCTCCAAAGCTCGGCATGACAATTGTCGCACATTGCGAGGACTTGTTTCTTGCCGACGGCGGTAAAATTAACGAGGGCGAGGTTTCTGAAAAGCTCGGAGTCAAGGGAATCCCTGCCGGTGCCGAGGACTGCGGAACTGCAAGAGAAATTGCACTTGCCGCCGCTCTTAACGAGCCTATTCATATCTGCCATGTCAGCACCAAAACAAGCGTTGCACTTATCCGTGATGCCAAAAGGAGAGGTGTTAAGGTGACCGCCGAAACCGCTCCGCATTATGTTTCGCTCACGGACAGGGAGCTTTTAAGAGGTGACGCTGATTACAGAATGAATCCGCCTCTCAGAACTCAGGCTGATGTTGACGAGATTATCAACGGGCTTTGTGACGGCACACTTGATGCCATAGCAACCGACCACGCACCGCACACACCCGAGGAAAAGGCTGATTTTGTAAAAGCCCCCAACGGTTCAATCGGCATGGAAACCTCGTTTGCGGTCTGCAACACATACCTGGTTAAGACAGGCAAAATGACGCTTTCACAGCTTGTTGAGAAGATGAGTGTTAATCCTGCAAGGATTTTGAAAATCAACGCAGGCACTCTTTCAGTCGGTGCAAATGCCGATGTTGTTCTTATAAATCCCGATGAAGAATGGACAGTTGATGCTGGTAAACTTCACGGCAAAAGCAAAAACACCCCGTTTAAAGGCAGAACCCTCACAGGTAAAGTCAAAAAGACAATCCTCGGCGGTAAGGTAGTTTTTGAAGATTGAGTTTGTTTTAATTGTAGATGTTGATACGATTAAAATTGTGCAAACGGTAGCTGTACTACGCTCGGGCATAAATGTTTTTTATTTGTCAAACTGTCTGCACGAATTGGGGACGGCGGCTCACCGTGTTCGCTCACCAAATAAATTTAATTTAATATAAACTTTAACATAAAGGAGTAAAATTATGGCACAGAAAGGCGACCTCCTGTCGGTAAGACAGGATATCAGAGTAGTAGACGCAACAATCCGTGACGGCGGTCTTTGTAACGATTTCAGATTTGACGACAAATTTATCAAGGCTCTTTACAATGCAAATGTTAAAGCCGGTGTTGATTATATGGAATTCGGCTACAAGGCATCAAAGGAAATCTTTAACGAAGAAGATTTCGGTAAGTGGAAATTCTGTAACGATGCAGATATCAGAAAAATTGTAGGCGACAACAAGACTCCTCTTAAAATCGCTGTTATGGCTGATGTCGGCAGAACAGATTTTAAGAAGGATATTATCGCAAAGAAGGACAGCCCGATTGACCTCATCAGAATTGCAACATACATCAACGCAATTCCTGCGGCTGTTGAAATGATTGAGGACGCTGCAAAGAAGGGCTACGAAACAACAATCAATATTATGGCTGTTTCAAAGGCAAGAACCGAGGATATTACAGCGGCTCTTGAAACTCTCGGCAAAACTCCCGTAAACGCTTTCTACATTGTTGACAGCTACGGCGCACTCTATCCCGAGGAGTCAAGACGACTTGCAGACCTTTACTGCTCAATTGCCGACAAGTATGGCAAGTCGGTTGGTATTCACGCTCACAACAACCAGCAGCTTGCTTTTGCCAACACAATTGAGGCTATGACTCAGGGCGTCAGCTACCTTGACGCAACCGTTGACGGCATGGGCAGAGGCGCAGGCAACTGTGCGCTTGAACTTCTTCTCGGTTTCCTCAAAAACCCGAAGTATCAGGTTGCTCCTATTCTCAAAATCATTGAGGAGTACACCCACAAGTTTAAGGCTGAGGGCGTTAAGTGGGGTTACGATATTCCGTACCTTCTCACAGGTCAGTACAACACACATCCCCGTCCTGCAATTCAGTTCGTAAAAGAGGACAGACAGGATTATTACAAGTTCTCAAATGAACTTTATGATATTATCAACAGCTAATTAAATTTGTAGTGGCGTTCATTGAACGCCAATCGAACCGATTGCAAAATCGGTTCGACCATACAAACGATTTGAATTAAAGTAATTAACCACGATATAACAATACATTTGTTGTTTATTCGTTTTGGTTTCACAACCAAAACGATTGGCGGTCATTGACCGCCGCTACGGTTAAGCAATGGCATTGTTTAAATCAAAATATGAACGAACAAATTGTTTTTACATTACAAAAAATGAGGAGAATCACTATGGCATTTGACAGACTTATCGAAAATATTGTAAAAATGCAGAATCCTACGGTTGCAGGTCTTGACCCTAAGCTTGACTATGTTCCCGAATCAATCAAAACAAAATGCTTTGAAAAGTATGGCAAGACGCTTGAGGGTGCGGCTGCTGCACTTTTTGAATTTAACAAGGCGCTTATTGACGCACTTTATGATATTGTTCCTGCCGTAAAGCCACAGGCTGCATATTATGAAATGTACGGCTGGCAGGGTGTTAAGGCTCTTTGTGACACAATCGCTTATGCAAAGTCAAAGGGTATGTTCGTTATCACAGACGGCAAGCGTAACGATATCGGCACAACTATGGAGGCATATGCTACGGCACACCTCGGTCATACAGATGTTGCAGGCGAAAGTATTGACGCATTCGGTGCAGACGCACTCACGGTAAACGGCTACCTCGGAACAGACGGTATCAAGCCGCTTGCAAAAATTTGCGATTCAGACGACAAGGGCATTTTTGTTCTTGTAAAAACTTCAAACCCAAGCTCGGGCGAACTTCAGGATATGAAGCTTGAAACAAACGAGAGCGTTTATGAGCATATGGGCAAGATGTGCGAAGGCTGGGGCGAAGACCTTATGGGTAAGCATGGCTATTCGGCAGTAGGTGCAGTTGTGGGTGCAACATATCCCGAACAGCTCGGTGAAATGAGAGCAAAACTTCCGCACACATTCTTCCTTGTTCCCGGTTACGGTGCTCAGGGCGGCGGTGCCGATGATGTTAAAAACGCATTTGACGAAAACGGTCTTGGTGCAATCATCAACTCAAGCCGTGGCATTATGTGTGCATGGAAAAAGCAGGGACTTACAGAAGACGACTTTGCCGTTGCCGCTCGTAAAGAGGCTGAGCGTATGAGGGATGAAATCGTTGGTTGCATCGGCAAAATTAAGCTTGGCTGATTAATTTGCACAACAGAATCACGAAATTTTTCGTTTTTTATGCTTTAGTGCTATGAATTTATTGACTTTAGTGTGCTAAAAGCGTATAATTGAAATGTATTTATTTTTACAACTATATTTTTAAATTTTCTTTAAAAAGGGAGATATCAGAAATGGCAAGAGTATATAATTTTTCGGCAGGTCCTTCAATGCTGCCTGAGTCTGTGCTTAAAAAAGCAGCGGCAGAAATGCTCGACTACGAAGGCAGTGGTCAGAGCGTTATGGAAATGTCACACCGCTCAAAAATTTACGGTACAATCATCGAGGGTGCCGAGGCTCTTTTGAGAGAGGTTATGAACATTCCCGACAACTACAAGGTTCTTTTCCTTCAGGGCGGTGCGTCAACACAGTTTGCGGCTATCCCTATGAACCTTATGACAAAGAGCGGTAAGGCTGATTATGTTATTACAGGTCAGTGGGCTAAAAAGGCTCATGCAGAGGCTGCCCGTTACGGTCAGGCTAATGTTGTTGCTTCATCGGCTGACAAGACCTTCACATACATTCCAAAGCTTGATCCTTCAACATTCACAAAGGACGCTGACTATTTTTACATTTGCATGAACAACACAATTTACGGTACTGTTTATCACGAGCTTCCCGACACAGGTGATGTTCCGCTCGTTGCAGATATTTCTTCCTGTATTCTTTCAAGACCGATTGATGTTTCAAAGTTCGGCGTTCTCTATGCAGGCGCACAGAAGAACATGGCTCCGGCAGGTCTTACGGTTGTTATCGTTCGTGAGGATCTTATCGGCAACGCTATGGATATCACTCCTACAATGCTTAACTGGAAAACTCACGCTGACAACGGTTCAATGTTCAACACACCGCCTTGCTACACAATCTACATTGCAAAGCTTGTTCTTGAGTGGATTAAGAACGAGGTTGGCGGTCTTGATAAGATGTATGAAATCAACAAGAAGAAGGCTGACCTTCTCTACGGTTTCCTCGATTCTTCAGAGCTTTTCAAGGGTACTGTTGTTCCCGAGGATCGTTCACTTATGAATGTTCCGTTCGTTACAGGTGACGCTGACCTTGACGCTAAATTCGTTAAAGAGGCTACTGAAAACGGTCTTGTTAATATCAAGGGTCATCGCACAGTCGGCGGTATGAGAGCTTCAATCTACAACGCTATGCCTTATGAGGGCGTTGAAAAACTCGTTGAGTTTATGAAGAAGTTCGAGGCTGAAAACAAGTAATTATTGAATATTATGATATAACGGGCGAACGCTGTTCGCCTGTTATTGTAAATTCTTAAAATAAAAAATTAAAAAGGATTGATTTTGATGTATAACATTCTTACATTAAACAAAATCGCCGCTATCGGCACAAGCCGCCTCGGTGATAACTATAAATACGGTGACGATGTTCAGAACCCTGACGCAGTTCTTGTAAGAAGTGCCGCAATGCACGATATGGAATTTGCCGATAACCTTCTTGCAATTGCAAGAGCAGGCGCAGGCACAAACAACATTCCGAAGGATAAGTGCAGCGAGCAGGGCATTGTTGTTTTCAATACACCGGGTGCTAACGCAAACGCTGTTAAGGAGCTTGTTATCGCAGGACTTCTTATTTCAAATCGTAAGGTTATTGAGGGTTATGAATGGGCAAAGACTCTCAAGGGCAACGGTGCAGCTGTTGGTAAGATGGTTGAAAAGGGCAAGAGTCAGTTCGTCGGTCCCGAAATCAAGGGCAAGACCCTCGGTGTTATCGGTCTTGGAGCAATCGGTATTCTTGTTGCAAATGCCGCTGTTGCTCTCGGTATGAATGTAATCGGCTTTGACCCGTTTATGTCTGTGGGCAACGCTCTCAAGCTTGCTCCTACAGTTAAGCTCATGAAGAGCGCAGAAGATGTTATGGTAAATTGCGACTACCTCACAATCCATGTTCCGCTTACTGACGACACAAGAGATATGGTTGATGCCGATATGATTGCCAAGATGAAAGACGGTGTTCGTATTCTCAACTTCAGCCGTGACGGTCTTGTTAATTCAACAGCTGTTCTTGAGGCTGTTAAGAGCGGCAAGGTTGCCAAGTATGTTACAGACTTCGGAACAGACGATATCCTCGGTGAAGAGAATATTATTTGCCTCCCACACCTCGGTGCATCAACTCCCGAAAGTGAAGAAAATTGTGCTGTTATGGCTTGTGATCAGGTTAAGGAGTACCTCGAGAACGGTAACATCATCAACTCCGTAAACTATCCTGCAATTTCACTTGCAAGAACAAATGCTGACGATACCCGTTTCTGCGTTGCTCACAAGAATGTTCCCGAGCTTCTCAAGAAGGTTCTCACACAGATCAGCGGCAATGTTGAAAATATGCTTTCAAAGAGCCGTGGCGACTATGCTTACACAATTATTGATGTTGCAGGCGCCGGTGCAGATGATCTTGCAAAAATCGCAGCAGTTGACGGCGTAATCAGAGTTCGTGCAATCTGATTTCGATTTTAATTGAACTTTAATTGTTGTAAAAAATTATCCGAGCATTGTTTTGATGCTCGGATTTTTTGCGTTTATTTGTACAAATGGTTACAATGCTACACTCGGGCATGATATGTTTTTGATATCACAAACTGTCTGCACGAACGGGGTGCGGTGGTACACCGACCAGATGGTATTTTTTTGCATTGGCAATTATAAATGTTACGGAAATTGCAACGGCACACAATTCTGCAACGGGCAATGCCGACCATACACCGTTTATGCCTATAAACATCGGCAAAATCAACATTGCGGCACACTCGAAAACAAGCGTTCTTGCAACTGAAATTACGGCTGAAATCTTGCCGTTGTTGAGTGCGGTGAAAAGTCCCGATGCGAAAATGTTCGTTCCGCACAACAGATAATTGATTGCAAAAATTCTGAATCCGCTGAGTGCAATCTGCTGAATTTTTTCGTCGCCTGCCGAGAAAATTCCGACAAGCGGTTCTGCAAAAAATTCAGATGCCGTAATCATTGCAACCGAAATTATCAGCGTGATTTTTATGCATAATTTGAACAGCTTTTGCAGTTTTTCGTGATTTTGTGCGCCGTAGTTAAAGCTGATGACGGGTGAAACTCCCGAAGTGAATCCAAACGAAACCGCAATGAAAATAAAGTGAATGTACAAAATAGCACTTATAGCCGCAACGCCTTTTGCGCCTGCAAAGTGCATCATCTGAATGTTGAACAGCGCTGTTGTCACGGCTGTTGAAAGATTTGTCACAGCCTCTGACGAGCCGTTTGCCATTGCAAAGAGGATTTCACTGGCCTTGAATTCAGGCTTGCCAAAGTGCAGAGTCTGCTTTTTGTTGAAAAAGAGCAAAAGCGGAATTGCACCCACAGCCATTCCGATAATTGTGCCGAGTCCTGCACCGATTATTCCAAAATCCCACACTGCCATAAAAAGAATGTCAAGCACAATGTTTGTGCAACCCGACAGTATCGAGAAAACAAGCATGATATGTGGCTTGTCCGCTGTTACAAGGTACGATTGGTTGAGCATTTGCCAGCACATTACAAAGCCGTACGGAATCATAACGCTGCCGTAGTCAATACAGTAGGGGAGAATCTTTTCGTTTGAGCCGAACATCATGTACATAGGTTCGGCAAAAATTGTGAACAGCACAGCAATGATAACAGAAATGGCCGTTGCCGTGATTGCAACACCGGACATAAGTCGGTTTGCTTCCTCCTGTTTGCCTTCTCCCATTTTCTTTGCGATTATAGCATTTGAGCCTGTTGAAAACATTAAGCCCACAGCCATAAATACGAGCGTGAACGGATATACAATATTGATTGCGGACAATGCGTCACTTCCGACACAGTTCGCAACAACGATTCCGTCAACAACCGTGTAAAGTGACATAAAAACCATCATAAGAACGGTTGGCAAAGTGAATTTCAGAATCGTTTTTGCTTTGATAGGTTTTGCATAAATTGATGTTGCCATAAAACTTCCTTACCCTCAAATTTATATTTTTCACAGACCATTCAAACGATTGTATCATAACTTTGTCGCAATTACAACCGATTTGTCTTTTTTTGTAAAATATGCTATTATATACAGACTTAAAAGCGAAAAAAGGGGCGGTTTTATGTTTAAGGGCGCAGTTTTTGATATGGACGGGCTTATGATTGACAGCGAAAGGCTTGTTTATTCAATCTGGCAGGAAATGCTTGATGAGGACGGCAAGAAGTTTAATCTCGACATTTTCAAAAAGACAATCGGACTTCGCAGTGAGGATTCCTACGAATATTACAAGTCGGTTTACGGCGATGATTTTGACTATCCTGCTTACAAGGCGGAGTCGAGAATCCGCTATTTTAAGCGTATCGAAAAGAACGGCGTGCCTGTAAAAAAAGGCTTGTACGAAATTTTTGATTATTTAAAATCAGTCGGTTGTAAAATTTCGCTTGCAACTTCAACCTCGTCACAAACGGCTTTGAAGATTATGAAGAAAATCAATCTCTATGATAAATTTGACGCATTCGTGTGCGGTGATGATGTTAAAAACGGCAAGCCCGATCCCGAGGTTTTTTTGATTGCCGCAAAGAAGCTCGGTCTTGAGCCGGTGGACTGCGTTGCGTTTGAGGACAGCATTAACGGCATAAAATCTGCACATGCCGCAGGTATGACCACAGTTATGGTACCCGATTTGTCAGAGCCGACAGACGAAATTAAACCGATGATAGATTTTTTGTGTACGGATTTAAGCGAAGCGATAGAACGAATTTCAAATTGAAAATGGAAAATTGAAAATTAATGTCGGGCAGACAGTTTGTAATGTAAAAAACATATTATGCCCGAGCGTAGCATTGTAATTGTTCGCACAAATCTGTATGGGCGGATATTATTCGCCACAGGCGGCGGTCGCAAGGCTACTCCTACGATTTTATGGTTCTTGCATATTGTTGGTTCAATTATCCGGGAAAATTACAAATAATTACAAATGGTTACAATTTACAAAAATACAATTGAGCAGGGTTAATTATTATACACATTTTCCACATAGTTTTCAACAATTGTTAAAAAAGAACGGCAATGCCTGTTGAGCGTTGCCACGGTTACTGCGAAAAAGGGGAAAATGAAAAATAATCATTGAATAACAGCACGATAATATGTTATACTTTGGTAAACAACAATTTTAACGGAGGACAAAATGAAGAAAATTATAAATAAAAAGTCACTCAAGGGTACGCTTGCTGTTATGTTGTGTGCCGTTATGGCATTTTCTGTCTGTGCCTGTGACTTTGACTCTGACACAGAACCAACCAAAACGGATGCACAAATTCAGTTTGATAAATATTGTGACGATTTGTTTTCGGAAGAACTTGAGGATGACGCTCTTACCGCACATTTTGACATTTCAAATCCGTCGGACTACGGTTTGAAATATGACGAGGAGGACTATACCCTCGGTCATGTGTCCGATGAAGATACAAAAGAATCCTTTGATGAACTGAAAGAGGCAAAAACGGATTTGGAGGAGTTTGACCGTTCGGGACTTACTTCTTCTCAAAAGCAGACATATGACACCCTTGAAAGCTACTTTGAAATTCAGCTTTCATATGAGGGTACAACAGAATTGCAGAGTATATTTGCACCGCAGTCGGGAATTGTTGCAAACCTCTTTACCACCCTGTCCGAGTTTACTTTCTATGAAAAGGATGATACCGACCTTTACCTTGCTGTTTTGAAGGATACAAAACGCTATATGGACGAGTGCATTGAGTTCACAAAGAAACAGGCTAAGGACGGTTACTTTATGGCTGAAGATATCGCACAGCAGTCAATTGACGAGTGCGAAAAGCATATTAAGAATGACAAGTCCGTGCTTGTTGACGAGTTTGAGTCGAGAATAAAGTCACTCGGTCTTAGCGATTCCGAGAAAAAGACTGTTGTCGAAACCAATAAAAAGTATTTTGAAGAATACTACATTCCTGCTCTGAAATCAGCAAATTCAGCACTTGAAAGTCTCAAAAAATCAGGCAAAAACGAAGAAGGTCTTTGCGGTTACGGCAAAATCGGCAAAAAGTATTATTCGGCAATCGTCAAAGACAAAACAAGCAGCAGTATGACTCCCGAGGAGCTTAAGTCATACCTTACAAACAGCTTTACAAAGGTTGGAATGAGTATGAGCAATGTTTCACAGGATGACTTGAGCAAATTTCAGGACTACAAACCCGACTTTAAGGACGCCGATGAGGTGCTTGAATTTTTGATTGAGAATATCGAGGAGGACTTTCCGACTCCCGTTACAACCTCTTACAAGGCAGATTATATGAGCGATTCCGCAAAGAGCGACAATGTGGGAGCGTACTATGTTCAGGGACGAATTGACGATACAAGCGTTAATATCATCAAAATCAACCCCGACTTTGCAAATAAGGGTATGACTCAGATGTACACAACTCTTGCCCATGAAGGCTATCCCGGTCATCTTTATCAGGTTACCGCATCAAATGCAAACAAGGATATCCCGAATGTCCGCAAGATTTTAAGCTTTATCGGCGCAACCGAGGGTTGGGCGCAGTATGCCTCGAAATGTACGCTTGATTACCTTGATACAAGCGAGGGCATTAAGAAGCTTATCTACGCAAATGATATTCTCGGCTATATTCTCTACTCCATGGTCGATGTCGGTGTGAACTACAACGGCTGGGATTATGAAAAAGTCAAGGAGTATATGTCAACGGCACTCGGTTCGGCTGACGATGAGAGCGTTACAGCCGCAACAAAAGAGGCATATGACCTTGCCCGTTCAAATCCGGGTTATTTTCTCCCCTATACCGTAGGCTACCTCAAGATGATTGATATGCGTGAAACAGCCGAAAGCGAGCTTGGCTCAAGCTTTGACGCAAAGGAGTATCACACATTCATTATGAATCTCGGAATCACAAGCATTGATGTCTATGAAAAAGCCCTTGATATGTGGCTTGAAAGCAAGAAGTAAATTTTTGGTGATAATCTTGAATATTTTTTACAGGTATGATATACTTAACTCATTGATATGATAAATCTAAATTGGTATGGATTTTTCTAAGATGTGATTCTTATTTTCGCCATACACTCATTATGGGTGTATGGCGATTTTTATTTTACGCAAGGGGTGTTAATATGGGCGTTAAAACGGAAAACAAAATGGCTTATGAACCTGTCAACAAACTTATAATTCAAATGTCGGCACCGCCGCTGATTTCAATGTTTTTTCAGTATTCATACAACCTTGTTGACAGTATGTTTGTTGCGGGGATAAATGAACAGGCACTTGCGGCAGTATCGCTTGCATTCCCGATTACAACGCTTATGAATGCGTTGTCCGTGTGGATAGGTGTGGGTGTTAATGTTTTGATTGCAGGTTATTTGGGACAGAAAAATCAGCAAAAGGCAAATTCTGCAGCGGCTCTCGGAGTGGTAATTTCGGTAGTTGTCGGAGTGCTGATAAATTTCCTTTCGCTTTTCATAATAAATCCCTATTATTCGGCTTTTACGCAAAACAAAGAGATTTTTGAATACGGAATTGCGTATATGAGCGTCTGCGTTTTTATGCAGATACCAAATATGGTGCATATTGTAATTCAAAAAATACTTCAGGCAACAGGCAATATGATTGCTCCGATGTGGTTTCAAATTGCAGGTGTTGTATTCAATTTTGTGTTTGACCCTTTGCTCATTTTCGGCATAGGTCCGTTTCCGAAAATGGGTGTGGTCGGAGCTGCAGTTGCCACGGTTTTAGGCTATGTTGTTTCAACAATCATTGCGTTGATACAGCTGTTTCTTACAAAACAAAAGGTTAAGCCGGTGTTTAAAAACTGCCTTGAACCGCAGATGATAAAGCTGATATTTTCCTACGGATTGCCCTCGTTTGTTATGAATGCGTTGGGAGCATTCACCGTGAATTTTGCAAATATGTTTTTGGTGCGATATTCGGACACGGCGGTTGCATTTTTCGGAGCATATTTCAAGGTTCAGCAGTTGATTTTTATGACGGTGAACGGACTAATTCAAGGCTGTTTGCCTATAATGCGGTTTAATTACAGAGCAAAAGAGTACGGTCGCCTTAAACAAGCAAATAAGAGCGGAACAATTATCGCAACTGTTATGATGATTGTCGGTATGCTCTTGGTGCTGATTTTCCCGAAAGAGATATTGTTTTTGTTTTCGGCATCGGAAGAAATGTGTGCTTTTGGAGTGCCGGCAATGAGAATTATGTCACTCGGATTTGTGTTCAGCGGCTTTTCTGCAATGATTGCAACCTATGAACAGGCAACAGACAGTATTATGCCCGGCGTTGTAGTTCAACTGTTGCGACAGGGCGTGCTGTTAGTCCCCGTAATTTGGCTTTTAAACAGCGCTGTTCAAATGACAGGCATATGGCTTGCGTTCCCAATTACAGAATTTGTCACATTTCTTGTTGCTGTTGTATTTGCAAAAATTAAAAATCATTGAATAAATAAAAATAACAACCGCCAAAACCCGATATAATGGATTTTGGCGGTTGTTTGTTATTTAAAATATGTTTAATCTTAAATTGTTTTTGCAAAAACATTATCAGATGATTTTGCTCTGAAAATTGTTTTTACGAGCAAGAATGTTATATAAACATAAAGTGCAGTGTAGATGATTGCCGTAAATTTAAGGCTAATAAGCTCGTAGGAGAACAGATAGTAGCAATAGCCTCTCAGGCTTATAAGCGTTGACACAATCGGAATCCACAAATGCTTTGCACTTACCGCCGCATAGACAATTAAAATAATGTCAAGCAGATAACCGTAGCGTTCGTGCATTGACGAAAGGAACATGATACAGGTGAACACAGTCCACGCTGTTGTCAGAAGAAAAGTTTCAAGGTTTTTCAAATCAACCTTTTTATAGATGATAATGCACATCATAATTCCGAGTACGGCAATTGTCAGAAAGACCGAAAACTGCTTGAACAGATAATAATATGTCATATCGTTTCCGTCACATATGAGTGCATAAAAGTTCGGACAGTTCATCTGAATAAGCTTTCCGTAGTCGGTCTGTTCCGCATATATTGCGATGATATCGATAAACGGTCTACCCATAATAATTGCAGGCAGGCACATTATCACATCAACCGCAGGGATTATAAAGAAATGCAGAATCGAAATTTTCTTTGTCGAAATCCAGTAATAAAGCAGAACGGGAATGATGAATACGGTTTGCAACTTGAATGCAAACGCAATGCCGATGAACACAAACGATGCAATCGGCTTGTCTTTGTGCAAAAACAGGATTGCAAGGATTATAAACGAGGTGTAAATTGAATCGCATTGCGCCCAAAATGATGAGTTAAAAATAACGGTTGCCGAAAGAAGTACGGCTGAGTAGGTGAGTATCGCTTTGAGCCGTCGGTTATTCTTTGCAAACGAATAAACAAGCATTGCGGTTGAAATTGCAAGTATAAAATCGAATATTATTGATACGATTTTGTACGCATACAGGGCATTTAGCGGCAAAAGAGTCATAAGATAGATTATGATTTGATACGGAATGTTGTAGTTACCCACCTGAGTTGCAAGCCCCGTAAAATCATTCAGCTTGATTATGCTCCACCACGAATTTAAAAAGCTGTTGAAATCATCGCTTTGAAAATCCATTCCGCAGACTCTGAGGAAAATTGCAATAATCGTTACCGCAACGAGTAAAAATAAAAGAATGTGTTTTTTTATAAAGTCAATGACTTTGCTTTCTGCTTTTGTCATAGAGAAAATTCCTGTTCGGGTTTAAATAAAACCGATTTTCTTCATAACCTTGCCCATTGTGCGGCTGCTGATTTTAAGGGCAATTTCATCGGCTTTTCTGTAACAGCTTTCAAGATATGCCTTGTCTGCAACAAGCTTTTCGTAGCGTTCACGAATCGGACGAAGTTCTTCAACAACTGCCTCGCCTACCGCTGTCTTGAAGTCGCCGTAGCCCTTGCCGTCAAAATCTTTTTCAATCTGTTCATATGAAAGACCTGTAACTGCGCTGTAAATTGCCATAAGGTTATTTACACCGTCTTTGCCCTCCGCATAGCGAACCTTTGCCTCGCTGTCCGTAACGGCTCTCTTGAACTTCTTCATTATAACCTCGGGTGCATCAAGAAGATGTACACAGCCGTTGACATTTTCATCGGACTTGCTCATCTTTCTTGTCGGGTCCTGAAGACTCATAACCCTAGCACCGTTCTTTGGAATGAAACCGTCCGGAATCTTAAACACATTGCCGTAAATACCGTTAAAACGCTCTGCAATGTTTCTTGTAATTTCAATGTGCTGTTTCTGGTCTGCACCGACAGGCACTTTGTCAGCCTGATAGAGAAGAATGTCGGCAGCCATGAGTACGGGATATGTGAAAAGACCTGCGTTGATGTTGTCGGCGTGCTTTGCAGACTTGTCCTTGAACTGTGTCATTCTTGAAAGCTCGCCGAACTGTGTGTAACAGCTGAGCGCCCATGCAAGCTCTGCGTGAGTGTGAACATGACTCTGAATGAAGAAAAGACTTTTTTCAACATCAATACCGCAAGCCATAATTGAAGCATAAGCGTCAATTATATTCTTACGCATAACGGCAGGAGTCTGTCTTACCGTGATTGTGTGCAAATCTGCAAGAGCGTAAATGCAGTCGTATTCGTTCTGCATTGTAACCCAGTTGCGAACCGCACCGAGATAGTTTCCGAGTGTAATTGTTCCGCTGGGCTGTATTGCGCTGAATACAACCTCTTTTTTTGTCTGATTTTCCATTATTCCCCTCCGTGATTAAAGACTGTTTGCATACTCGCCGAGGATTTTTATTCCTCTTTCAAGCTGTTCGTCAGTCGGTGTTGAAAAGTTTATTCTGAAACTGTGACAGGTTTCGTTTTCGTCAGTTAAAAATGCGTTGCCCGGAACTACGCAAACCTTTTTGAGAACGAGTTCTTTGCAGAAATTCGGCATATCAATATCCTCGGGCAAGTCACACCAAATGAAAAGACCGCCGTCAATTTTATGATATGTGATTTTTGGTGCGCAGTATTTGTCAAGAAGCTCCATGCAGAAGTTCGCTTTCTTTGTGTAGATTTCACGAAGCTTTGCAAGATGAGCGTTAAAGTCATACTTTGTGATGAATTCATCGCATACATATTGTGACCAGATATTTGTATGTACATCGTTGCCCTGTTTGCACACAACAAGCTTTTGAAAAATCGGCTTTGGTGCAATTGTGTAAGCAACACGCATACCCGGTGAAATTACCTTTGAGAATGAACCGGCATAGATTACAATTCCGTCCGTATCAAAGCTTTTTATGTTCGGAACATATTCACCGCTGTAACGCAGGTCGCCGTACGGGTTGTCCTCAATGATGAGAACACCGTATTTTTTGGCAAGCTCATAAACTTTCTTACGCTTTTCAAGGCTCATTGTAACACCCGAAGGATTTTGAAAATTCGGAATTGTGTAAATGAGCTTTGCGTTCGGATTGGCTTTTAAAGCCTCTTCAAGCTTTTCTGTGCTCATACCGTCAGGCTCAACGGGAACACCTGCAAGCTTTGCGTTGTAGCTTCTGAATGTGTTGAGCGAGCCGATAAATGACGGTGCCTCGCAGATTACAACATCGCCCTCGTTTACAAGAGCCTTTGAGCATAAATCCATAATCTGCTGTGCGCCTGTTGTGATGAGAATGTCGTCATTGTCAGAGCCTGTGTTATGCTCCTTTTTCATATATTCCGTAAGGTGCTTTCTCAGCGGAGTGTAACCCTCCGAAACGCTGTACTGTAAAACCGAAATCGGATCTTCTGCAAAAACCTTTGCCGAGATTTCCGCAATCTCCTTTGAGGGAAATGCATCGGGCGACGGGTTTCCTGCCGAAAGCGACACAACGCTCGGGTCGGCGGCATATTTGAAAATTTCTCTGATAGCACTCGGCTTCAGGCTTGAAACCCTGTCGGAAAACCTGTATTCCATAAAAATATCTCCTTTTAAGATGATAAGGATTTTTTAAAATTCCATACCCTGTAATTCTATCACGAATTGCATATATGTTCAAGAAATTTGACTGTTTTTACTGCGATTTTATTCAAAAAATGTGTAATTTATTATTTTGCATTTGTAAATGTTAATTCACGGAAATTGTATTTTTTGTGCTTTTTGTATTGTTTTTGATGAGTTTCTGTTGTATAATCTAAGTGATAATGTCCTTACGGTCAGAGCAAGGCTTGCTTTGATTCAAACAGGAGTACACTGCGAGTAATTAATACACTTATATAATTCATTGAATTCAAATTGAATTTAAAAATCTTCAGTTTGGGAGAGTAACACTATGAGCAGAAGAAACGATTACGATTATTTTGATCTTGATAATTTCGATGACAGCATTGATTCCCGTGAATATCGTCGCAGACAGCAACAGCGCCGTCCTGCAAGCTATGCCGCAAGACCATCGTCACAGCGTCCCGTCAGAAGACCTGTAAAAAGAAGAAACAAAAGAAGAACCAGAAACAGAATTATTATCGTTGCGAGCGCATTGATAATTCTGTTTGTTATTATTTTTATTATAACTTCAATTTTTAAGGGCTGTTCAAAGGAAGATGCCCTTGCAAGCGTTCCCACGGGAACAGTGGGTACAACGGCATCTCCCGACGAAACCGCAAAATCTTCGACCGCTAACAAAGCAGACGAGCTTTCTCCTACATACTTTATGACACCGAGCATAAAGGACGACAATAAAAACGGAACTCTTTCATACAGTATTTATGTGTGGAACAAAACAGGCTACGAATTGTTCAGCAGTGATGACGCAAGAGCGCAGAACTATGCTCAGACAATCAACGGCTTTGCAGACAAGTTTGGCAGCTCCGTAAAGGTTTATGATATGATTGTTCCTAACCATACCGAAATGGGACTTCCGCAAAGACTCAAAGACAGCGACGCTCCGTCAACCTCACAGGCTGACAACATCAAGGCGGCTTATGCGGCTCTTTCCGATAAGGTAACTCCGATTAACTGCTACAACCGTCTTGCGGAACATAATACAGATTACATCTACTTTAAGAGCGACCACCATTGGACAGGCCTCGGCGCTTACTATGCTTACACAGCATTTGCCGATACAAACGATTTGCCCGTTCTTTCGCTTGATGATTGCAAGGAACAGAAGATTGACGGCTTTACAGGCTCGTTTACCAACTCGGCAGACGGTCTTGACAGCGATACGGTAAGTTATTGGAAGTTCCCTTATAATGTAACAATGAATATCACACAGGCAGACGGTTCTTCCGCAAGCTATAACAGTCCCTACTATGAAGCCGCAGAGGGCGGTTCAAACACCTACGGTGTGTTTATTATGGGTGATAATGCCCTCACGGTTCTGAAATCAGCTTCGAAAAATGCGGCGGCAGGCAAGAAGATTGCCGTTGTAAAGGAAAGCTACGGCAACGCTTTTGTTCCGTATCTCACAAATAACTACGAAGAAGTTCATGTTATCGACTTCAGATATTTCAAACAGAATCTTGTTGATTACTGCAAAACCAACGGAATTGACGAGGTGCTTTTTATGAACGGTGTAATGAGTGCCAACACTCAGGTTCAGCTTGACAGTATGAGCGGACTTTTTAACTGATATCATATCGGGTAAATTCTTGTAAGGAGGTGTATGCCGATGATAGCAGACAGCGTGAAGGTGAGCGTGTTCGGAAAAATAAGCGATAAGCTGTATTCGGCACAAATTACCTCCGTTTCAGGACGCTGTAAAAGTGCGTATGTGATTTCGCACAAACCCGTAACAGAATATTTTGAGGGCGTTGTGGTTGCCGTTGCCGAATTTGACGGCCTTGACGGCGAGCGTCCGATAATCTCACAATACGGTGAGGTGTTTTATGAGCCCGAACTGCGACAGGTGCTTTCAAAACTGAAAAATATTAAGCTGAAAAGCATTGTGTGCCTTTACGAAAAGTCGTGCGGTGCGGTTATCTTCTATAAAAGCAGACAGAACACGAAAATTCTGCTTGTAAAGAACAGCAACGGCAGATATTGGAGTTTTCCGAAGGGACATATTGAAGACGGTGAAAACGAACATCAGACAGCAATCCGTGAAATTAAAGAGGAAACAGGTCTTGATGTCGTGATTGAAAAGGGCTTTCGTGAAATCAGCGAATACTGTCCTTTCGGTAAAATTCGCAAACGGGTTGTCTTTTTCCTTGCACAGGCATTTACGGATAATGTCAAAATTCAGGAGGAGGAAATTGACAGTTATATTTGGGTTGATTTGCAACAGGCACGAAAAATGTGCTCCTATGATAATGATTTGAGGATTATTGAGAAAGCTGAAACGGCGATTCATCTTCTCAGAAACTAAAAGCCGACAATTTAACACGAAATTTACAGGTACACGGCGGTGTGCCTGTTTTTTTGATTTTATAAAACATTTTCTGTAAATTAAAAATGTTGAAAAAAGCAAAAAATACCACTTGACATGTGGATTATACAGAATGTAATCTAATTTCCCCGTTACAATCCTGTATCCAAAAATGTGGAAAACCTATTTTTTTAATGTTAAAAGTTACAACTTTGTAAATTTCGTGTAGTATCGGGATTTTTTAACATCACTTTCAACACTTTCAACATAGTTTTCCACATTGATGTTCAAAATGTTGAGTTATACAGAATGTATAAGTGCAAATTTAGAAAAATAAATCGCAAATTCGTGATTCAAAAAAACATTTTTTTCTGCGATTCAAATTGTGGCAAGGTAATATATGACAATCTATACTCATAAAATACATCGGCGAGGTGTGTTTTATGAAAAAGGAAACCGTGAAAATGAGGTTTTGGGGGCTTGTCATTGTTCCGTTGATGATAATTGTGTTCAAAAATCTTTATTCGCTGACAAACGGTGCGTTGCTCGGCATATTTTTCGGTGCTGTAAACGGCAGTATGTGGGAGCAGACCAAGGTTGTTATGCTTTCCTACCTTGTGTGGAGTCTTGTTGAGGCAATCGGAAAACGCTCGGGCTTCCATCGCTTTGCCGTGTCAAGAATAATTTCGCTGTGGTTTGTCGGAATATTCTGTCTTGCGTCATATCTGCTAATCTATGCACTCGGTGTTGAAAGTGCAGGTCTGCCAAGGTTCATTTGTGCAATTGCCGTGTGTTTTTCTGCGTTTGCACTCAGCGCAAGGCTTGAATACGGCGAAAGAAAAATTGAACAGCTTTTTTTGCCCTGCGTGTTTATGATGTTGCTTTTGATTGCCGTGTACTGCAGTTTTACAGTGTTCCCTCCGCACATGATACTTTTTGAGGACATACAAACGGGAATGTACGGCATAATTCCCGAATACATCGACTCCGGAGCGATTGCTCTTGATACATTGTACAGAGTTTGAGTTTTTAAAAACAAATGGCTTAAAAGTATTTAATAATTTGAATTGTTATGTTATAATAGATAGCAAAATGAAGTGGTGTGTCCCATGCAGACACAAAAAATAAAAAGGAAACCGAATAAGGCTGATTATGATGAAAAACGAAAGATTTGAAAATACAGAACAAAAGCCTGATGTGATTGCAGGGCGAAATCCTGTAAGTGAGGCTGTTCGCAGTAATCGCCCAATTGACAAAATTCTTGTTGCAAAGGGTGAAAAGAGCGGTGCGATTGTGGGAATCCTCGCAAAAGCCCGTGACAAGAAAATTCCCGTTAAGGAAGTTGACCGCACAAAGCTTGATTATGTGAGCGGCGGCGCAACTCATCAGGGTATTGTCGCATTTGCAGCGGCAAAGGATTATTCAACGGTTGACGATATTCTCGAATATGCCGAAAGCAAGGGCGAAGCTCCGTTTGTTGTTGTGCTTGATGAGGTTGAAGATCCGCATAATCTCGGTGCAATAATCAGAACCGCAGAATGTGCCGGAGTTCACGGAATTATTATTCCGAAACGCAGAAGTGCCGGTTTAAGCTACACGGTTGCCAAAGCGTCTGCAGGCGCAATTGAATATATGCGTGTTGCAAGGGTGACCAATATTGCAGTAACACTTGATGAACTCAAAGAAAAAGGCGTGTGGGTTTACGGCGCAGATATAGACGGCACGGATTATGACGAGTGCGATTTTTCGGGTGCGTGTGCAATTGTTATCGGCAACGAAGGTAAGGGTATTTCCAGACTTGTCCGTGAAAAGTGCGATGTAATAGCGTCATTGCCCATGAAAGGTCAGATAAATTCCCTTAATGCGTCGGTTGCCGCAGGAATTTTGATGTACAAAGCGATGAAAAACCGCTGATGTCAAATTGAAAATGTAAAATGTAAAATTTATGAAAGTATGTAGGGGCGTTCATCGGACGCCCGCATTGATGAAATTTTATGTTTAAATAAAATCATTTGATGATATTGAAGTTGTGTATTCAAATGTCAAAGATTGTAAAAACAGAGAGTACAGCTCGGGCGGCATAGTTTCCGATAAATCTAACTATCTGCCCGAGAGTAAATAAAAAGGAGTGAATGCTTTGGCTGATATGGACAAGGACAGGCTTAAAGAGCTTGAAATCGAGAGCATACTCGAAGAAACCCACTATCTTGCCGATCAGGAACGAATGGAGCAGACGGCACAGAAATACCGTGCAAAGCCGAAGATTGAAGAGATTTTCAGCAATGCCGATAAAAAGCCGAGGTTAAAAAATACAAATCCGCTTGATGAATCCGAACCTGATACTTCAAACTCAATAGTCGGGGATAAGACTGCCGCCACAATGCAGGCAGAGCTTATAATGGACGGAAATGACGATGACCTTGTAACTCCCGAACAGCTTAAAGCAGAGGCTGAAAAAAAGGCTGCGGAAAAAGCCGAAAAGGCAAAGCGTGAGTATGAGGAGGCAAAGAAAAAAGCCGCCGAGGAAGAAAATAAAATAGTTACCCTCACACCTGAGTATGATGAAAACACAGAATTTTCGGGCGAAGTGCTCGGAGAGGTTGACCAGTTTCGTGACGAGGCTGAAATTAAAAGCTACCATACCATAGATATCGACATTCCCGAGGATAAGCCAAAGGAAAAGACCGAAACCAAAGAAAAGAAAGAGGCTTCGCAGACTCCCGTTCATCAGTTTCCAAATACAGAAAAACCGCCTCGCAAGGTGGTTGCAAAAGTTCCCGTGTATCGTCCCGATGAACCGAGAAATATTCTCAATGTCAAGGCAGGCAGATTTTCCGAGGTTGTAGCGAATGAGTATGAGGAGTATGTGCGTTCAAAGAATCCTTCGGTAATCGCTCATGTGCTTCGTCCCGAGCCGACAATAGTTGATGAGGAGATTGCCCCGACCGAGGAAAAGCATAAGGATAACCGCCCTATAGGCGAAAAGGTTATTTCTGCCCTTGTCGGAATCTTTTCAAAGGATGAATCCGACGATAACGATACCGTAAAAGAGGAAAATTCAAAGCCTGTTGAGGATTATACAGGCGAGGAGGACGAAAAAAGTATTCTCTATGAGCTGAATCATAATATAAGAAAGCTCTTTATGAGAAGTCTGTTGTCGGGAATAATTGCCGCAGTTGTGGTTGTTCTCACAATCGTTACAAGAATTTTTCCGAGTGCAATATGTTCGGCAGTTCCTTTTGCACCGGCGGCATACGCAATTTTGCTGTTTATTCTTATGGCGGCGTCGCTTGTGCTGAACCGTGTGGCAATGCTCAGCGGACTTTCGCCGCTTGTGCATATCAAAGGTAATTCCGATACAGCCGTTGCCGTTGCAGGTGCGGCAGGAATGGTTCAGATAATTGTTTCATTCTTCTGCCTTGGCGATTTGAACGGATTTCATGTGAACTACTACACGGTAATTCCTATGCTTGCGTTCTTTGCAAATAATGTGGGAAAGCTTTATATGGTTCTTCGTGTAAAGGACAATTTCAAGTTTGTTTCGTCAAAGGGACAGAAATATGCGTCAAAGATTTACAACAACGAGTCTGTTGCAATGCAGATGATGAGCGGTACTGCCGCCGACCGTCCGATAATTGCCTATCAGCATAAGACCGAATTTCCGTCAAACTTTCTCAAAATATCTTATGCACCCGATCCGAGTGAGGATTTGGCGTCAAAGCTTGCCCCGATAACAACAATTGCATCAATAATCATTGCGGTAATGTACGGTGTTGTTAAGCTGTCATTTGCAGACGCTTTGAATGCATTTGCACTTATTACGGCTGTGTCTGTGCCTGTGGCAACACTTCTTTCTGTTAATGCCCCCGTGAGAAAGCTCTGCAAAACTCTGCTCTCCTACGGCTCAATGCTTTCGGGTTATCCGTCGGTAAAGCAGTTCTGCGACAGTACGGCTATAATGATAGATGCAAATGAATTGTTCCCTGCCGAGTCAATCTCGCTTGAGGGCATCAAAACCTTTGAGGATTACGGCATTGATGAATCTCTTCTCTGCGGAATTGCAATTCTTAAAGAGGCTCAGAATCCGATTGCAAACGCTTTTGATTCGGTAGTTGCAGAAACCGAGGAAACTCTTCCCGAGGTTGAAAGCGTTCTTTATGAGGATGAAATCGGACTTGTGGGATGGATTAAGAGCGAAAGAATCCTTGTGGGCTCACGCACGCTTATGGAAAAGTACAGCGTGGAAGTTCCGAATATGGAATATGAGGAGAAATATACTTCTCAGGGCAGACAGGTCACATATCTGTCAAGAGCAGGCAGACTTGTTGCAATGTTTGTTACAAGATACACTCCCGATGCTCAGCTCAAGGCTGAAATGCAGAGAGCCGAAACCAACGGCATAAGCTTCCTCATCAGAACAACCGATTATAATGTTACAAATGACCTTGTTGCAAAACTCTACGATTTGTTCTACCGCAGTATCAAGGTGCTTCCGACAGGACTCGGAAATGTTCTCAGGGAGGCTGAGGATACGGTTGAGGAAACCTCCCGTTCATATCTCATTACAAACGGCAAAGCCGCATCGCTTGCCCGTGCAGTTACGGGTTGCGTAAAAATCAAGCACAATATTTCGCTTTCAATCATAATTCAGCTGATTGCCGTAATTTTCGGATTGCTCGTTGCATCAACACTTTCGCTTTATGCCGGTGTACAGGTTATGGGTTCGCTTGAAGTATTGATTTATGCGTTGTTCTGGGGCGCCGCCGCTGTTTTTGCTCCGGCTGTCCAAAAACCGTAGGAAAGGATGTAAAATATGAAAATAGCTCCGTCACTTTTGTCTTGTGACTTTTCAAAAATGGGTGAAGAAATTGAAAGAATGGATCTGGCGGGCGCCGATTGGATGCATCTTGATGTTATGGACGGTCACTTTGTTCCGAACATAACCTTTGGCGCTCCCGTAATCAAGGCGGTAAGGAAGTTCTCAAACCGCCCGTTTGATGTTCACCTTATGATAAGCGATCCGCTTAAATATATTGATGATTTTGCCGATGCAGGTGCGGATATCATCACCTTCCATGTTGAATGCGACTCTGACATTGATGATACAATTGCGAAAATCAAGTCAAGAGGAATCAAACCCGGACTTGTTCTAAAGCCAAACACTCCTGCTTGGACAGTATTTCCGTATCTTGAAAAGCTTGACCTTGTACTTGTTATGACGGTTGAACCTGGCTTTGGCGGACAGAGCTTTATGCCCGAGATGATGCCGAAGGTTAAGGAAATCAAGAGGGAATGCCAACGCAGAGGTCTGAACAATATCCTTATTGAGGCTGACGGCGGAATCGGCAGAGATACCATTGAGCAGGCGTCAGAGGCAGGCGTTGATGTGTGCGTTGCGGGAACGGCTGTTTTCAGAGCCGCAGATCCCGCAAAAGCAATTGAGCTTTTTAAATCATTCTGATAAATTCTGATAATAAGCAAGTCCGAATCCGATATTTCTCGAATTCGGGCTTTTGTTTTTTATATGAAATGAACAGGCGTAAAACACTGAAAATTCTTATATTGTAATTGTCAATATATGTAAAAACGGTCGATAAAAAGGCAATATACACAATAATAAGCACGAAAATTTGTACAAAGTAATAATTTCACCGTTATTTTGCACAGATTTTTAGCTAAAACATTTCCGTTAAAAGAATAACAGATTCATTGCCCGAACAACTTAAATGTGCTATAATTTAGATGTCCTCGGGAATTTTGTACTGTTAAAGTTTCCGAAGCTTAGAGGTATTGCCACAAAACTGTGGCGAACGGTAATTTTATTTTATTAAAGGAGCAGCAAGTATGAAAAAAATTCAGAAAAAGCTTTCTGTGGTTCTTGCGGTAATGATGGTGCTGTGCATGTTCACAGCTCTGCCTTTCTCAGCAAGTGCTGCCGAAACAAGCGAAGAAACAAGTGCAGGCAACAAGATCAATGTTACATCAAATGTGACAGATCCTGTTTCGTATGATTACAATGCACAGACAAAGCAGGTTGTTGTCACTTACCTTCTCAAGGCAGATCACATGATCGTTAATGCACAGAGCAGTCTTACATACGACAGCAAGGTTCTCAAGCTTGCATCAACAAATACAAGGGAAAAGGTTTTCCCTGTATTCCAGAGAAGCATCGTTTGGAATCCAAGCCTTACAAATAAGGTTCTCTTCACCTGCTCAAGCCTTGATCTTTTCAACTTCAAGTCAGAGAATGTTTATTGCACATTTACATTTGATGTTGTAGGCAGCGGTGACACAACAGTAAATCTCAATGTTGATTATCTTACAGGTACAGAGGCTGATACATATAAGGAGCTCTTCGAAAGCGAAAAGAAGGACATCGGTTATATTGACAATAGTGCTAACAAAGTAGCAGGTGCTGCATTTACTGCAAAGGCAGTTCTCGTTCAGGACGAAGAGCCAACAACAGCTCCTCAGCCTACAACAGCAACACAGCCTACAACTGTAACACAGCCCACAACAGCAACACAGCCAACAACAGCAACACAGCCGGCAACACAGCCGACAACAGTTGCTCCTTCGGATGTTCCTACAGACGGCTACTATGTATACGGTGACAACATCAAGCTCAAGCTTACAACAATCGGTATAGATAAAGTAGGCGGAACAATCGCTCTTCAGAAGGGTACATACACATTCAAGCTTGACAACTACGGCACACTTCTCGGTTACTCTAAGACATTTACAGACACAACAACAGGTCTTACATTCAACAAGAAGTTCAACGGCAGTACAACACTCGTTGCAACAGGCGGTACATACACATTCCAGGTTAACACAAAGACAAACGCACTCGTTGTTAAGTATAACAAGAACCTCCCGAATGAGTACCTCATCGGTGACCTCAACACAATTCTTTCGCCTGTAAAGGGCAAGACTATTGCAGTTGGTTCAACATATCTTGCAGCAGGCACATACAAGTTCAAGCTTTCTGCAGATAATGTGGTTTACGGTTACGGCAGAGTAATCAACAACACAACAAACGGAGATTCACTTTCACTCAACAGCAAGTATTCAAGCTACGTTACACTCAAAGCAACAGGCGGTACATACACATTCACACTCAACACAAAAACAAAGAAACTCGTTGTAGGTTATGTTCCTGCAAAGGATGAAAAAGCTGATGATGTTCATGTATCGGGCGACATCAACCTCGTACTTGATGACAAAGGCGGCGAAAGCAATGTTGCAGTTGGTAAAGTAAAGCTTGGTGAGGGTACATACTCATTCAAGATTTATAACTACGGTACAGCATACACAATCGGTGAAAAGATTGTTGACAGAGGTACAAAGAACCTCAAGAGCTCTTACACATCTAATGTAACACTTATCGCATCAGGCGGTACATATACATTCAGCTTCAACAAGACAACAGGAGCACTTAAAGTAACTAAAAAATAATCATTGATTTTTGATTATAATTTGGTGGTGTTTGTCACTTGTTCGTAAGCGAATAATAAGACATAACTGAAATTATTAAAAAATGCATCAGATCCCGAAAAAGGTCTGATGCATTTTTGTTTTATATAAAGCCCGTACGGCGACTTGCCGTCGGCAAATTATATACAATATAAATTCGTATCCCATGCCGGAATATATGGGTGGTGGCGGAGAAAAATTTTGTAGTCGGGATTCACGCTGTGAATGTATAGTGCAAGGCGGAAAATATCCTCAAATCTGTGGTATGCCGAAAAATTCAGCTTTGGTTTGCAATTTTCCATTGTTTTCTGCATACCGATAAGGGTTTCCATATCCGCCCCCTCAACATCGGCTTTAATGTATCCTGCCGCCATTCCGCAGAGAATCGTATCGACTGTCGCAACCTTTGTTGCAACGCCCTTGTCGGCAATTGCGCTGTTGCGACCGGCCTTGTTGTTGAATATAAGCTCCGTATTTTTACTGTATGAGCCGAGTTGCCAAAGCGACACATTCGCCATGCCCTTGCAATGAAATTTCAGCTTTTCAAAATTCTTTGCGTTAGGTTCAAATGCGATTATACGCTTGTAACTGCCGTTTGTGTAGTGCAGAAATTCGTCAATCGTGTCGCCGTTGTATGCGCCGAGGTCAACATAGCTTTCGTTTTCACTGAGATTCAGAATATTGCCGAAAGCCTCGCCCTTGTCGGTTGTGACAGGGGGGAGGAGGTCAATTCTGCCTGTGTAGTAGAATTTCAGAATGTTTTCGTAAACCATTTTTGAAAGGTCATCGGAAAGCAGAATGTATGCACTTTCAATTTGCTCTTTATTTTCGGTAATAAAATCATTGTCAAAAAGTTTGTTTCCAAAAACAGGAACGGAGGGGACAAGCGTTTCGTGCTTTTCGGAAATTTTCGTTATGTGTTCCATAACATCAGGGAGCTGGCTTGCAAAGCAGAGGGCGATTATAATGTCGCCGAATTCGGTTTCAACATCGGAAAGCTTCTTCACCGTGAAATCGTGGAATTTCTGCCCACGCACAAAATCATCACTTGCAATAACGGCAGACGCTTTGATTCCGTACCGGTCAAATGCGGCAAGAACCTTGTCCGCACCGTCACCCATTCCGTAAAGCACAACAGGCTTTCCGCAATTTTTCAGTCGTTCCCATACAGATATTTCGTTTTTTAAAAGTTCGGTTATATTAAACATAAGGATACTCCAATTAGTGTATATGGCATTGTAATTGTTTTCGCAATGAACGACCCTACGGGTTTGCAAAGCAAAAAAAAGTATAAAAAAACGCCCACCCTACTGGGTGGACACTTTATGTGTTGGCATCTCCCTATTTTTCCGGGCCGTCACCAGCCAAGTATTTTCGGCACCACTGAGCTTAACTTCTGTGTTCGGTATGGGAACAGGTGGACCCTCAGCGTCATCAACACCAACTTATTAACTTTTGTTTCTCTCTTGAGAACAGTATTGATTATACTACGGGCTGCACCAAATGTCAACACTTTTTTTAAAAAAATTTAAAAATTCTTTTAAAACCCTGAAAAGCCCGTATTTATCCCGATTTATCGCCGTTTTAACCGTCATTAAACCCAATGTATACTTGATGCGGTGAAAAATTATACATATTTTGGCTTGTTAAAGCGTAAAAAATAGGATGCCGTTGTTTGCCGTAAATTATTGACTAAACGGATAAAAATGTGTACAATTAAATAGATTAGAACAGATTGGGATGTTTAGAATGAATAATGTAAATAAGTGTAAAATGCTTTTGTCGTCACTCTCAGTATTCAGAGGTATAATGAACAGAAGCGTTCCAAAAGCCTTTTATGAACTTTTGCTTTCGCTCGACAAAAAGCCTGAGGAATTTCTCGGTGCATACGGCAAGCTTTGCTCAATGCTTTGCGAAAGAGGCTGTGCGGATAAGTTCGCATTTGCAATCAGCGAAACGGCTCTTTTTGACGATAACTGTTTTGCCCGTGCCGCAACAGCCGGCAGACAGGGTGAGTTACCCGAAAATGTCGTTTCTGCCGTTAAGACAGACTGCGACGCTATTTTAACAGCCGCAAAGCTTACTTCCGATGAAGTGCTTGAGGCATATACCTATGCCGATGGAATCAAGGAGCTTATTCCGATTCTTCCAAAGTGGCAGACAGGCAAGTGCGCTCCGTGCTTTGACGGATTTGACGGTTCACTTGACAAGCTTTCTGCTTATTATAAGGAAAACGGCTGCGGAATGTTTGCCCGTTACAAGGCGTTCATCTGGCGTGACGGTGACATTCAGCCTGTTGAGCATCCTGACAAAATTGATATGGATACATTTACGGGATATGAGCGTCAGAGAAGTCAGGTTGTAAACAACACACTTTCATTTATTCAGGGCAAGAGCTGTAACAACTGCCTGCTTTACGGTGATAAGGGTACAGGTAAAAGCTCAACAGTCAAGGCAATTGCAAACGAGTTCCGCAAGGACGGACTCCGCATTGTTGAAATGCCTAAGGACAGGCTCATTGACTTTCCACTTCTTGTTGACAAGATTGCCGCTCTTCCGCTTAAATTCATTATATTTATTGATGATCTTTCGTTCCAGCATCAGGATCAGAGCTATACAACTCTTAAAGCCGTGCTTGAGGGCGGACTTGCGGCTCGTCCCGATAATGCGTTGATTTATGCAACATCAAATCGCAGACACCTTGTTAAGGAAAGCATTTCCGACAGAACTCATACTGTTGATGATATCAATGTTCGTGACAATATGCAGGAAAGTCTTTCGCTTTCGGACCGTTTCGGTCTTGCAGTCTGCTACACAATTCCTTCAAAGAATGATTTTCTTGAAATTGTATATTCTCTTGCAGAGCAGAGAGGCGTCAAGATGACTCACGAAGAGCTTGCACTCGGTGCTGAGCAGTTTGCACTTTCAAGAGGCGGTCGTTCGCCAAGATGTGCAAGACAGTATGTTGAATCGCTGTTTTGCTGATTAATCGGAGGTCAGTTATGAAAACAAAAATAATTTCAATTGCTCTTGCAGTTGTGACAATGCTTTCGGCAGTTGCGCTTTTCAGCGGTTGTTCTGACGGAGAATATCCTGTTGAGGTGGCAAACATCACGATAGAAAGTCAGCCAAAGAACATAGTTGTTCTTGATGCGCCGACAGCCGATATCCTCATCGCAACAGGCTATGACAGATATATTGTGGGCAGAAGTGATGAGGTTGACCAGCAGTCAATCGCAGTTGCCCCGAGCGTCGGTTCATATGAAAATCCCGATACCGACAAAATTATCAATTCCGGCACAAACCTTGTGTTTGCAGGTCAGTCAATAAATGAGGACGCAAAGAAGAAGCTTCAGGACAAGGGTATTCAGGTTGTCACAATGTCACACGGTGACACTCCCAAGCAGGTTGAAACGAACTATGTGACAATCGGCAAAATTTGCGGCGGCACAAAAACGGGCGCAAAGAAGGGTGAAGATACCTACAATGAACTGCTTGATAAGATGAACAACTACAAACAGCAGGTTAATAACAGAAATTCCGGTATTCTTGATACGGTTTGTTATCTCTATACAGAAAACGACAGACTTAAGATGATGACAAGCGGAACATACGGTGATATGCTCCTTGGCTATACGGGGGCGGTTAATGCCGCAGTAAACATCAGCGACAACAATGTTGATGTTGCAACTCTCAAGATTGCAAATCCGAACTTTATCTTCTATGCAGACAAAGCTACTCTTGATAAAATTAAGGGTGATACAACACTCGCAAGTCTTGGTGCAGTCAAGACAGGCAAAATTCTTGAGGTTTCGCTTGAAGAAATGTCAAGACCCGGCAATACTGCTCTGGAAGCGCTTGAAAAAATGGTTTACTTTATGTATCCCGACCTCAAGCCAAAGTCTGCAACAGACACAACAAAGGCTCAGGATGCGACAGCGTCAAAGACTGACGCAACAACCGCAACTCAGGCAACAACAACCGCAAGCGATTCAAAGTCGGTTGCCGATAAGTATAATCTTACCATTACATCAGACCTTTCACTCAAGCAGGAAGATGAAAATGACACGGTAAAGGCTATGCAGCTCCGCCTTTATAACATCGGTTACATTGCCGACAAGGACAATGTGACAGGCTACTACGGCGAAGTAACAGCCGAGGCTGTTAAGAAATTCCAGAAAAACAACGGTCTTAAAGAAACAGGTACAGCCGATAACGCAACTCTTGTATTGCTTTTTGACAGTTCAGCGAAAAAAGCCAAATAATTCAAATTGAAATTTGAAAATTGAAAATGGAAAATTATAGTCGGGAAGACAGTTTGCAAAATGCAAAACATTGTCTTCCCGACTGCTTTTTATATGTGATTTACCGATATACCGTAGCGGCGATCAGCGATCGCCATTTGATTTGGTTGTAAAACCAAATCAATAATAGATGCCGCAATAAAATTGTGACAATGCACGGTCGAACCGATTTTGCAATCGTTTCGATTGGCGGTCACTGACCGCCGCTACAATTAAACCTTAACATTACGGTGACACACCGTTAAAACAGTTCCGGGTGCATTCGGCTGTAGTGAAAAATGTACTGCTGGGCGATGCCTGCGTACTGACCGAAATCGTCACCGTTCATATTAGGGAACAGCTTTTCCATTGCTCGTTTCATCCACACATCAATCGGAAAAGCCTCTATTCTGTGCATACCGAAAAGAAGTGTGCAGTCGGCAACCTTTTTGCCGACGCCCGTAATTTTCATAAGCTCCGCTCTTGCATCTTCATAGCCAAGCGTGAAACAACTGTCAAGATTCACCTCGCCGTTTGCAACCTTTTGTGCCGCATCGATAATGTAACGGTTGCGAAATCCTGCCCTCAGCGGTGCAAGGTCATCGGGCGAAAGTTTTGCAAGTGTTTCGGCTGTCGGGAAGGCAAATTCTCCGTCATCAAGCCGTGTGCCGAAGTTCTCACACAAACGCTCAACAATGCCTTTGATTCGCTTTATATTGTTGTTCTGCGAAATGATGAATGTGCAGAGTGCCTCAAAAGGCTCTTGCCTTAAAATCCTTATACCCGGGGCGTACTTTGCCGCCTCGTTCAGAACGGGATGTATTGTGCTGATTTCTTCACGGATTTTTCCGTAATCAAGCGAAAAGTCAAAGTAGCTGTACCAGATGTTTTTGAAGTCGTCAGCCGTTGCATTTTCAATGTACATATCCGTTTTGTCAAGGCTGACGGTTACGCTTTTGCCGTAGGCAACACCGTGAAAAGAACCGTCGTCCTGCAACTTCCAACGAAAGCTCTGACCGCAGTCGAGAGTCTGCGCAAGGTCAAGGTCATGCACATCGGTTATTTTGATTTTGTTGTCGAGTTCAATACATTCCATGATTTTCACCGCCGAAATTTTCTTAATAAAGTATATCACATTCGGGCAAATTATGATATACTTTATTTAAAATGAAAAATTGAAAATGGAAAATGAAAAATGAATGTCGGGAAGATAGTTTGTTTGTAAAACAGATTTCAGTCCCGACTGTATTTCAGACAGGAACTCATTGAACGCAAGCCTTGATGAAACATTTTGTTTAAATACATATGTTTTGATATGATGAAAACGGTGTGTTATAACCACTACATTAACTCAAAAGGAGGATTATTGTGAAAGAAACTATCTGCACAATTCCGATTAACGATATATTTATGCCGAAATGCGGTTGTCCGTTTTGCCGAATGGAGAGTATGCTTGAGGAGCAGTATGTAAAATTCATTACGGGCGATGCGATGATGGAGCCTAATATCAGGATTGAAACCAACAAAAAAGGCTTTTGTCACCGCCATTTTTCGCAGATGTTTGAAAAAGGACAAAAACTGCCGAATGCGCTTATTCTTGAAAGTCATCTTCAGGAAATTATTGATAACGATGTGCCGAAAAAGCTGAAGGGCAAGCCTGATAAGAAACAGCTTGAAGTCATTAAAAAGCGACTTGATTCGTGTTATGTATGCGACAGAATCGAGTGGGATATGCACCATTTTTGCGACACGATTTTTGTTGAGTGGGCAAAGGGAGAGGAGTTTTATAAGCTGTACAACGAACAGCCGTTTATCTGCTTTAAACACTACGATTTTATTATGAATGTTGCAACCCAAAAGAGCAAGCTGCCGTCAAAGCTTTTACCGCAGTTCTATGCCGAAACAGCAGGTCTTACAAAAAAATATCTGCTGTCGCTTAAAGAAGATATCACATATTTCTGCTCAATGTTTGATTACCGCAACCACGGCAAAGATTGGGGCAATTCCAAGGATTCAATTGAGAGAAGTATTGAATTTTTGACAGGCGAAAAGCCGTAAACGGCGAGCCGACTTTTTATGTTCGTGTAGACAGTTTGTGAATGTCAAAAAACATATTATGCCCGAGCGAAAGGTTTAATTAATGTAAAATTGAAAATTGAAAATGGAAAATTAATGTCGGGAAGACAGTTTGCAAAATAAAATGCAATGTCTTCCCGACTGTTTTGTTAATATGAAATTTACTGTTAATTTATGGCGAATACGGTTCGGCGCTACTGACAAATTTTTGATATGAACAAAGATTGCATCAGAACCTTACTCGGGTATCTTATGCAATTTCTTTATCCGACTGCCTTTTCGAATAGACTGCGGTGGCACACCGCCGACCGCAATTTTCAATTTTCCATTTTCAACTTTCAATTTGAATCATTCACTGCCATACTGCCATGACTGCATTGAAGTATTCGTCGGAGAGAACCTTTCTCAACTGTTCTCTGCCTGATTCATCGTTCATATATGCATTGCGGATGTTGCCGCCGACCTGCATTTCTTCACCGTTAAAGGTCAAAAACTGCTGTCTGAGTACCGACACGCTGTCCTTTGTGAGCATATCGAGTGTGATTTTTTCTTTAAGTTCCATTTTTCATACCTCCGTTATTTTTATATTTTGTAAATCAAAGAAAAGTTTACCTGCTCATCAGCGACGAAATTATAAGCCTGTTTATTGAGCGGAGTAAACTGCAGCCAAGCTGATTTACTTGCACTTCCTCTGAACATTCCGCCGTTTTTGCTTATGCCGATATCATGAACAATCACATCCGATTTGTTTGAGAAAGGCATATTGAGCAAAGCTATTGTAGATGTTCCGCCTAAAGATGTTGCGTTCATAATGACGGTGACATTTACAATAACGATATCGCCAATTTTTTCATAAAGGCAAGTTGCAGATTTTATTTTATCAATCTGAGTAGAGTACGGAGTAAGAGTAGCTGTACCGAGTTCGATATTTGACGAATCGTATTTTGAGCCGATGCTCATATCCATACGGACCAATCTTTCGTTAAGGGATTTGTTGTCAGCTTTTGCGTTAAGCAGAATATCAACTTCATTCGACGAGTAGCTGTCGCCGCTATCCCAGTAGTTGTCGGTAAGATACTTGATACTCGGATAATTTTGAGTATAGTCGGTAATCTGAGAGGAATCACTTACCTTGTTTGAGTTGTCCTCTTTTTTTGTAATGTCGGACTGTTCAATTAACTTTTGGGTTTTGTCAATTTCAGTCCGGCAAAGCTTTGTTTCGTCAAGAAGCTTTTGCGTTTCTTCACGAAGCTTCAGCGTTTCTGAATTCGGATTAAGGTACTCTTTGTCCTCAATCGGAATACTCTCGTCTGCATAAAGCGTGACGATCTGAGTTTGGAAAACATAGCCGTTTTCGCCTCTGCCTTCAAGCTGAAGTTCAAAATAGCCGTGCATGAAAATGTCGTTTTTTCTGACCTTCCACACAAGTTTTGTGCCTGTTTCATCAATTGCGGTGCTGTCGGGAATTACCGAATTTACACTGCCGTCGGCAAAACGCAGATGAATTGTGTAGTCAACCGTAATGTCGCACATTCCCCGAATTAAAAATTCCTGTGTTTCGGCAAGATTTTCACCCGTGATGCCTACGCAGTTTGCACCGTCAAAATTTTTTGGTTTTCGTTTGTCATAGATAATCATTGTTACACCTCCACTTAAAGAGGCAAAAACACGAAAAAATGCATTGTTTTATGCAATTTTCAGAAAAATTTTTTAAATTTTTTTAATTTCCCGTCACGAGGGGGAAACGGTTGCAATTGCAATGTTTTGTGATATAATCTAATTTGAATAATTTGAACGAATTGACTTAAACAGAAGAGAAGAAAACGGTTTGTTCCGTAACGATTAAGAGGGCGGAATTGTGTGCTGATGTACAAATTACGGCTTTTTTCGTTGCAAACCGTTTGAACGAAGGGGGACGGCAACACGCCGTGATATAAAATGAGAAAATATGTAGAAGTTTTTACTCGTGATCATTTGCCAAAGCTGAGGGATCAGCTGTTGTTTTCGGGATTGACGGATCACGAAATTTTTATGTTCATACAATATGCAAAACCGTACTATCTGTCGCTGAACCGTGGCGAAACGGCAAGGGTTGAAAACAGGTTCAGCCATATGACGGGACTTGTGTTTTCGGGAACTGCATATCTTTATTCTGTGGACTACAACGGCAACAAAAGTCTGCTCAAAACAATTCGCAGCGGCGAGTCAAGCGGAACGCTTTACGCAATGTTTGACTACTACAATACGCTTGTTGAAATTATGGCAGGAGAGGACTGCGAAATTCTTTTTATTCCGCCGGAGCCGATGTTTATAACCGAGGATTCGCTTGCTTCGATTCAGCAGAAAATCCTCGTCAATATGCTTGCGTCACAAAGACAGGTGTTTTTGCAGATTTCGGAACACCTTGCCTGTCTTTCAAAGCGAAGTATCAAGGGCAAATTTATGCACCTTCTTCAAATCTATTGCAGGCGTGAGCGTAGCTGTGAGGTTGATCTGCCGTTTTCCCGTGACGAGCTTGCAAACTATCTTGCGGTTGACAGAGCGTCACTTTCAAGAGCACTCGGTGAACTGAAAAAAGCAGGAATTATTGAATTTAAAAAGAGCCATTTCAAACTGATTGAAACAACTGAATATCATTTTGATTAAATAACGGTCGGCAAACGGTGTTCTGTTTCCTTTCACCGCCGACTAAAATATAACGGAGGATAATATTATGAGTTTTGTGGAATTACTGCTGTTCGGCATCGGCTTGTCTATGGATGCATTTGCGGTTTCAATTTGCAAGGGGCTCTCCGTGCGTAAGTTAAGACTTAAACACGCAATTACTGTCGGATTGTGGTTTGGCGGATTTCAGGCGATTATGCCGCTTATCGGTTATCTTCTCGGAAAGCAGTTTGAGTGGCTCATCACAAGCATTGACCATTGGATTGCATTCATCCTGCTTGCACTTATCGGTGCAAATATGATAAGAGAAGCTTTCGGTGAGGAAGAACAGCTTGACGATTCGTTTTCGGTCAAGACAATGCTGCCCCTTGCCGTTGCAACAAGTATTGACGCACTTGCGGTAGGCGTTTCGTTTGCGTGTATTGATGTTGATATCGTACCTGCAATCGCAATTATAGGCACAACAACATTCATACTTTCGGCTGTCGGCATCAAAATAGGCAATGTATTCGGTGCAAAGTATAAGTCAAAGGCAGAATTTTTAGGCGGTGCAGTATTGATTTTGCTTGGACTCAAGATTTTGCTTGAAGATTTAGGGCTTTTGCCGTTCTGACGAATTTCAAATTGAAAGTTGACGGCGAGCCGCCGTTACCAATTCGAGAAGATAGTATAATATAGAAATCGCATCAGATGCCCGAAAAAGCTCTGATGCGATTTCTTATATAAAAGTCGTTGCTGTTTCGTAGGACGGATATTATCCCCCCTACAGACAATACAGGCTTTTTATAATTTCAATTTCTTAAAGTTGTCATTCAGAATTGTGCAGGAGTTATCTAACTTTTGCAATTCCTGTTCGGTTAATTTAAGTTCCAGAATGCGTTTTGCACCGTTTGCGCTTACTATGCACGGGTTGCCGATGAACACATCTTTCTTGCCGCCGTATTCGCCACGCAGACGAACCGATACTGTCAGAACGCTGTTTTCATCTTGAAGAATTGCTCGGACGATACGAACGATTGACATACCGATGCCGTAGTAGGTTGCGCCCTTTGCCTCAATGATTTTGTGGGCGGCACAACGCACATCATCGCTTATCTGCTCAAGCTCCTCCATATAGTACGATTTTGGGTTATCACGCATGACATCCTTTAGCGGTTTGGCGGCAAGGAGTGCCTGACTCCACGGAACAAATTCGCTGTCTCCGTGTTCGCCTATTACATATGCGTGAATGTTGCGTGGATCAACCTCAAAATATTCGCCGAGGAGATATCTGAGCCGTGCCGTGTCAAGTGTAGTTCCCGTGCCGATGATTTTTGACGCATTGAATCCCGAAAGCTCATAGGTCACCCGTGTCATAATGTCAACGGGATTTGTCGCAACAAGGAAAATTCCCTCAAAACCGCTTTGCACAACCTTTGGCACAATTGAAGAAAATACAACAGCGTTTTTCTGCAAAAGCTGAAGCCTGCTTTCGGTGGGCTTTTGATTTGCACCTGCGCAGATTACAACAATGTCGGCGTCGGCACATTCACCGTAACCTCCGCAACGGATTTTCATGCTTGAATGCGAAAATGCAAGCCCGTGGTTCAAATCCATTGCCTCGCCCTCGGCACGCTTTTCGTTGAGGTCAATCATAATGAGCTCATCACACACATTTTGATTGAGTGCCGCATAGGCAAAGCTCATTCCGACCATTCCCGTTCCCACAAGTACGACCTTTCTTTTGTTTCCCGACATATGACCGTCCCTTTCATTTGTATTCTTTTTTTAGGATTTTCATATGTGCAAAAATTATTCTTAGGTTCAAAAAATTGATTGAATTGTGCTTTTGGGGGGATTGTGAAGAAAATAACGGCAGAATCGGCTGTTTGTTTGGTGAAATGGAAAGGATTATATGTAAAAATCATCAAAATTCACTTGAAACGCAGATATAATTGTGCTAAAATTAATTCGACAAGGTGTTCGGAATACATTAGGCATATTCCGATTTTTATTTTATAGGAAAATGTCCGACAATGCTCGGACGGAAAGGTCTGATAATTCAGATTTTTCATATTGTTATTTCAGTCATTTCAAGTTTGCACTTGAAATGATTGGCGAACACTGTTCGCCGCTACTGATGTGAATTCAATTGCGAAAGGAAAAGAGAAAAATGTACAAGATAGTTAAGAAAAAATCTCTGAATCCAACCGTTACACTTATGGAAATTGACGCTCCGCTTATTGCCAAAAAGGCAGAGCCCGGACAGTTCATCATTCTCCGTGTTGACGAGAACGGTGAGCGTATTCCGCTTACGGTTGCAGGCTATGACAGAGAGGCCGGCACAGTTCGTATTATCTTCCAGATTGTCGGTGCAACAACAGAAAAGCTCAATCACCTTAACGAAGGCGATTATATTCACGATTTTGTAGGCCCTCTCGGTGTTCCCACACATACAGACGGTCTTAAAAAAGTTTGCGTTGTAGGCGGCGGCGTTGGCTGTGCAATTGCACTTCCTGTTGCCGAAAAGCTCCACGAAATCGGCTGTGAGGTTCACTCAATTGTCGGTTTCAGAAACAAGGATCTTGTTATTCTTGAAGATGAATTCAAGGCTTGCTCAGACAAGTTTATTCTTATGACAGATGACGGTTCATACGGTCAAAAGGGCGTTGTTACAGCTCCTCTCGAAGAGATGATTAAGGCAGGCGAGGACTATGACCTCGTTATTACAATCGGTCCGCTTATCATGATGAAGTTTGTTGTTAAAACAACAAAGCCTTACAATATTCCCACAACAGTTTCCATGAACCCGATTATGATTGACGGCACAGGTATGTGCGGCGGCTGTCGTCTTACAGTTGACGGACAGACAAAGTTTGCCTGTGTTGACGGCCCCGACTTTGACGGCTTTAAGGTTGATTTTGACGAGGCTATGAAGCGTGGCGCAATGTACAAGCCGTTTGAGCGTCATGCATACGAAGAAACATGTAATCTGTTCAAGAAGGAGGTTGAGTAATCATGCCAAATATGTCACCAAAAAAGGCTCCTATGCCATCACAGGATCCTAATGTAAGAAATAAAAACTTTCTTGAGGTAGCAACAGGCTACACGGAAGAAGTTGCAATTGAGGAGGCACAGCGTTGCCTTAACTGTAAGCACAGACCTTGCGTAAACGGTTGTCCGGTACATATCGCAATCCCTGATTTTATCAAAGAGGTTGCTCAGGGCAACTTTGCAGGTGCTTATGATGTAATTTCGCAGTCAAGCTCACTTCCTGCTGTTTGCGGCCGTGTTTGTCCGCAAGAGTCACAGTGTGAGTCAAAGTGCGTAAGAGGCATCAAGACTGAGCCTGTCGGAATCGGCAGACTTGAGAGATTTGTTGCCGACTGGCACAACGCTCAGACAGATGTTAAGGTAAATAAGCCTGAGTCGAACGGTCACAAGGTTGCTATCGTCGGTTCAGGTCCTGCAGGTCTTACCTGTGCAGGCGACCTTGCAAAGAAGGGTTACGATGTAACAGTATTTGAGGCTCTCCACCTTGCAGGCGGTGTTCTCGTTTACGGTATCCCTGAGTTCAGACTTCCAAAGTCAATCGTTCAGAAGGAAGTTGACACACTCAAAGAGCTCGGCGTTAAGGTTGAAACAAATATGGTTATCGGCAGAGTTCTCTCAATTGACGAGCTTATGGACGATTACGGCTTTGAGTCAGTATTTATCGGTTCGGGCGCAGGTCTTCCGAGATTTATGAATATCCCCGGTGAGAACCTTTGCGGTGTTTACTCGGCAAATGAGTTCCTCACAAGAACAAACCTTATGAAGGCTTATAAGGATGACAGCACAACTCCGATTATGCACGCAAAGAAGGTTGCAGTTGTCGGCGGCGGTAATGTTGCAATGGATGCCGCTCGTTGTGCAAAGCGTCTTGGCGCAGAAGAGGTTTATATTGTTTACAGAAGAAGCGAAGAAGAGCTTCCTGCCCGTAAGGAAGAAGTTGAGCATGCCAAGGAAGAGGGAATTATCTTCAAGCTCCTCAATAACCCTGTTGAAATTCTCGGCAACGAAGATGAGTTCGTAACGGGTATGAAGTGCATTAAAATGGAACTCGGCGAGCCTGACGCAAGCGGCAGAAGAAGACCTGTTGAAATCCCCGGCAGTGAGTTCGTTCTTGATGTTGACGCTGTTGTTATTTCAATCGGTACATCACCTAACCCGCTTATCAAGGCTACAACAAAGGGACTTGACACTCAGAAGTGGGGCGGTATCATCGCTGACGAAAACGGTCTTACATCCCGTGAGGGCGTATATGCAGGCGGTGACGCTGTAACAGGCGCTGCAACGGTTATCCTCGCAATGGGTGCAGGCAAAACAGCCGCAGCCGCTATTGACGAATACATCCGGAACAAAAATAAGTAATTTTTGTTCTGAATTGAAAATGTAAAATTAAGGTCGGCGGTGTGCCACTGCTGTCTATTCGAGAAGATAGTTAGATAAAGAGATTGCATCAGATGCCCGAGAAAGGCTCTGATGCAATTTTTGTTATATAAAATGATATGTTGAGAAACAATGTGTTGTGTTAGGTCTTGCGTGATTTACACGGTTTAGTCCTCGCCGGTCGTTATTTTTGGGTACAGAACCTCGGCTCTTCTGTTTTGCACAATAAATAAAATTTGTATATAGTCGGATTCTTTCTATTTTGGTATTGATTTTAGTATAAAATAGGTGTATTATGACTTTGATATGCGGACGGGTGAATTTTTTCAGTGGTCCGCACCTTGTTTTTAAATATTGGTTAAGAGGAAAATTTATGAGGATTATAATTGTTGGATGCGGAAAGGTTGGCTCTTCGATAGCGTCGGAGCTTAATTTGGAGGGACATGAAATATCCGTAGTCGATATTAACCACGGTGCAGTCGATAAACTTGCAAATTCGCTTGATGTTCTCGGCATAGAGGGAAACGGTGCAACATATGATGTGCTTATTGAGGCAGGCGCAGAGTATGCCGATTTGCTTATTGCCGCAACCGCAAGGGATGAAATCAATCTGTATTCGTGTCTTATGGCTAAGGCGGCAGGCGTTACCCACACAATTGCAAGAGTGCGTAATCCCGAATACACAAATGACCTTTACAGAATCAAAGAGCATCTCGGTCTTTCTATGGCAATCAATCCCGAACAGACCGCCGCTAATGAAATCAGTCGTCTGTTAAGATTTTCGGGTGCGCTTGAAATTGATTCGTTCTCAAAGGGCGTTGTTGAGCTTATCAAGGTAACTGTACCGCAGAATTCGTCAATTGTCGGAACTGCTTTGAACAGAGTTGACAACCTCAGAGGTAAGGTGAGAATCTGTACGGTTGAGAGAGGGGATGAGATGTTCATTCCTAACGGCGATTTTGTTATTAACGGCGGTGACAGAATTTCTGTTGTTGCAAAGCCCGAAATTGCCGCAAAATTCTTTAAGCGTATCAGTATTGCAATCGGCAGAAGTAAGGATGTTATCCTTCTCGGCGGCGGTAAGGTTTCGTTCTACCTTGCAAAGACGCTTATTAAATCCGGTGCGAATGTCAAAATTATCGAGAAAAATCCCGAACGCTGCAACTTTCTTTCGGAGGCTATGCCTGAGGCTGTTATAATTCAGGGCGATTGCATGGATCAGTCGCTGTTGCTTTCGGAGGGTGTTGAACACGCTGACGGCATTGCCGCTCTTATGGATTATGACGAAGAAAATATTATCATAACGATGTACCTAAAGGGCATTACAAAGGCAAAATTGATTACTAAGGTAAATAATGCGTCATTTGATCCGCTTTTGCATGATCAGAATTTTGAATGTATTATTCATCCAAAGAGCCTTACAGGCGAATATATTGCAAGATATATCAGAGCGATGCAGAATACGGGCGACAGCAATGTTGAATCGCTTTACCGCCTTAACGACGACAAGGTTGAGGCTCTTGAATTCAAGGTTAATGCGGAATCAAGGGTTACGAATGTTCCGATTATGAGCCTTAATCTGAAGGCTAATCTTCAGATTATCTGCATTAACAGAGGCGGAAAAATTATTCTTCCGCAAGGTACGGATGTGATTAAACCTGAGGACACGGTAATTGTGCTTACCATGCAAAAAGGTCTTAGCAAGCTTGAAGATATTGTAAAGCGTTGAGGGGAGCATAATGAATAAACGATTAATTGTGTATATCCTCGGCTGGGTTCTTATTGTCGAGGGTGCGGCTATGCAGATTGCAACCGTTACTTCATTTATATACGGCGAACACGAGGGACTTTATTTTCTTGGAGTAGGTGCTTTGTCGGCACTTTTGGGATTGCTTGCCGTAAAAGTAAAAAAGCCGAAAAATCCCGTGCTTTATCAGAAGGCAGGCTTTGCGGCTACTGCGTTAAGCTGGATTCTTATGTCTTTTGTAGGATGTTTTCCGTTCTGGCTGAGCGGTGAGATTCCGAGTTTTATTGACGCTTTTTACGAAACCGTGTCGGGCTTTACAACAACAGGTTCAACTATACTTACCGATGTTGAGGCATTGAGCCACGGAATGCTTATGTGGCGAAGCTTTCTCCATTGGTTGGGCGGTATGGGCGTAATCGTGTTCTTGCTTGCGATTATCCCGAAGCTCGGCGGTCAGCAGAATATTTTCCTTATGAAAGCCGAGAGCCCCGGTCCGATTGTGGGCAAGGCTGTTCCGAAAATGAGAAATTACGCAATGCTGCTCTACGGAATTTATTTCGGCTTGACTGCACTTGAATTTATATTTCTGATTGTAGGCAAAATGCCTGTTTTTGACGCACTTAACATAAGCTTTGCAACGGCAGGTACGGGCGGTTTCGGTGTTACTAACGCAGGTATCGCTTCATACAGCAATTATCTGCAAACCGTTATTGCTGTATTTATGATGCTGTTCGGAATTAACTTTTCCGTGTATATCCTCATTCTTGCGAAGAAGTTTAAGCAGGCTTTCCGCATTCAGGAGCTGTGGGTTTATTTCGGAATTATCGTGCTGTCAACAGCCTTGATTGCGTTTAACATCAGGTCACTTTATCCGAGTGCGTATGATGCGGTTCACCAGAGCTTTTTCTATGTTTCGTCAATTATCACGACAACAGGTTTTGGTTTGACGGATGTCAATAACTGGCCTGAATTTTCAAAAACCGTGATTATGATTATCACATTTATCGGTGCAATGGCAGGCAGTACAGGCGGCGGTTTTAAGGTTTCAAGAGTTATTTTGCTCTTTAAGGAAACACGAAAGGAGTTTTCACTCCTCATTCATCCGAGAAATGTTAAGACCGTTAAAATGGACGGCAAGACGATTGACCACAACGTTATGAGGTCAACTTCAATTTTCCTTGTGCTGTACATCGGAATCTTTGCGTTAAGCTGGCTTGTGCTTTCGCTTGATCAGACGGATTTTGTGACGAGTTTCACGGCTGTTGCCGCAAATATCAACAACACAGGTCCGGGCCTTGGAATGGTTGGCCCTGTCGGCAACTATTCGGAATTCAGTATTTTGTCAAAAATTATTTTGATTTTTGATATGTTAGCAGGCAGACTCGAATTGTTCCCGTTGATGTTGCTGTTCGCCCCGTCAGCGTGGAAAAAGTCGTAAGTAAATTGAAAAGATTATAATAAAGATCGGGAAGACAGTTTGCAAAATGCAAAACAATGTCTTCCCGACTGTTTTTATATGTGGAATTGGGTGCAGCGACACGCTGCCGGCGGTTTGCCGTCAATTTAAAAGCACATCGGCAATTGCGTTGCCCAACAGACTGCCTGAGTAGGTTGCCTCGTCAATGGAATTTGATTCTGTGCCGACTTCTATTAACAGCGAACCGTTGCAGACATATTCATTGTATGCAAAGTAGTCAAAATTCAGCGGTCTGGTCATATCGGGGTAGAGTGTTTCGGCTTTGTCCTGAATTTTCAGGGCAAAGTTTAAATTTTCCTCCCAGCAGTCAAAACCCCGTTCACCGTCCGTGTCGCAACCCGCAAGAATCATAATCTGCGCACCCTTTTTGCCGTTGTATGTAAACACGGGCTTAACCTTGTTTTCGTCCGTTCCGATTGCATCACGGTGCAGGTCGATAACAACCTTGATATCGGGATATTTTTCAAGATTTTTATACACTGTGTCAACACTACGGTCATACGAACCGTTGTAGGATTCATCGTGAATTGTAGTGTCATGAACCGTTTTTATTCCACGCTTGTTGAGCTGTTCGGTGAGTGCATCTCCGACTGCCACAACATTGAAATCGTTGTTGTTTGTGCGTGAATAAAAGCTGTCATAGAAAAAGTCAACATCTTCGTCAAGATATGCCTCGCTTGTGTGGGTGTGGTAGATTAGAACCTGCGGTGAGTTTATGCCCTTGTCAATTGAAAACGGCAGTTTTGCCGAAAGAAGTCCGTCAAAGTCAAGCGACAGTCCCGTTTTGTTTTTGACAAAGCAGTTGTCAACCTGAGTTCCCGTGTCGCCTATGGTGCGTTCCTCAACCGTGTATTTGTTCTCGCCGTCATGGTTGCCGTAGGAATCGTAATAGGTGCTTTTGTCACGCTTGTGATTTTTTTCGGCTACGGGTTCTGTGTCGGCTGATTCTGTGGGCTTTTGGTCGGAAACTGTAGGCTTTTCCGTCTTTGAATTTTCAAGCTTGTATTCTCCGTTTGTGAGAGTAAAAGCGGCAGCGGCAAGTGCCGCAGGATTCTGTGATTCAAAGCAGAGAGGCAGTCTGTATATAACGCTTAAAACAGCCGTTGTCAACAGTACAACGGCTGTGCTTGTTTTTAAGGCTTTTTTCAGTTTCTTTTTTGATGTTCCTTCACTTTTCACAAAATCACCTGCAATCCGTACATATGTTGGCTATCGGTTTCTGCAATAAATATATGCCGTGCCGTAGGTGAATATGTGTAAATATGCGTGGATTTACATTAACGAGATGAGGTCGGGCAAATCAAATTCATTTTGCAACGCTCCGTTGAGTGCAAAGGCTATGAGCCTTGAGGCTCTTTCCGTGAGCAGGTCAATTTCTCTGGGAATGACTACAAGCTGTCTGCCCTGCGGCATAAGCATTTTCTGCGTTTTTCGGTTGCAGTCATTGCCGAGAATGTCAGTCGCAAGTGTTTGTGCGTCAACAACGGTCGGCACTCCGATTGCAATAACAGGAACTCCGATTGTTTCCTTTGTGATTTTGGTTCGGTGATTGCCCACCCCCGCACCGGGTGAGATTCCCGTGTCGCTTATCTGAAGTGTACAGCCGAGCCTTTCGGTTCTGCGTGAGGCGAGTGCGTCAATTGCAACAACGGCTGTCGGTCTTATCCGCCGTACAATGCTGAGAATGTATTCGCCTGTTTCAATGCCCGTCTGTCCCGTGACTCCCGTCTGCATTACGGCAACGGGGCGAAGTCGGTCAAGTCCCGTTGAACGGGCAATTTCTCCGCCTATGTGACGGGTGGCAAGCACTCGTCGGCTTGTTTTCGGTCCGAGTGAGTCGGGAGTGATTTCCATGTTGCCGAGTCCTGCCACAAGCACAAGTCCGTTTACGGGCAACAGCCGTTTGATTTCATTGCCGACGGTTTCAAGCCGTTTGTCGGTTTCGGTAAAATTGTCGGTGAGTGACGGCAACTCAATTGTAATATATGTGCCGATTTCCTTGCCGAGTGCCTGTCTTGCCTTTTGGTTCTTTACAATCAGCCGTGAAATTTCAAGACCGTTTTCACTGTATTTTTTGAATTCAATACCGCCTGTGTTTTCTCCTGCAATTTCTCTTGCCTCAATTGCAAGGTCGGTTCTGAACTGCAAAATAATCCCCCGTTTCACAAATTTGTTTGTATATTGTTATTATTGTGCAATTTTATATTATGTATTCTATTTACAAGACTATTTTGTTTTGTTATAATCTTAACGCAGGTATCTACTGCCTAAAAGGCAGTAGATACTCCCGAAATTCAGTTGACACTGAATTTCTAAGGAGCTGACGCTCCTCTGCGTAGATTGCAATCTATCACAAATTCCGCTCCTTGCAAGCAAAGCGGAATTTGTTCAGATTTAAATTTTTTGTTATAAAGCTAAGCAAAATTAAATTCTTTGTTATAAAGCAAAGCGGAAACTGCTCAGATTTAAATTCTTTGTCATAAAGCAAGGCAAAATTGTTCAGATTTAAATCCTTTATCATAAAGAAAAAGAGATAGATTATAATTCTAAAACAAACACACAACTTTACATTATATACAGGTGATTTTATGAACAAAAAATTTGTTGAAAAATTTACCGCAGTGGTTTCTGCGGTGTGTATGATTTCGGTTGGCATTGCAAGCGTAAATGCGGCTGAAATTGATGACGGATTTGAGTCGGTCACAAAGAATGCACAATCTTCGGATTCGTCTTTTCCGTCTGCATATTCCGCAATCGGCTATTCGCTTGTTGACGAAAACGGACTTCCGAGTAATTTCAGCTCAAAAAAACTCGGCTTTGTAACACCTATCAAGGCTCAGCAGTATAACGATTGTTGGGCGGTTGCAGGCACAGAAGGCTTTGAAACAAAGCTTTTGAAGCTTGGCTATCCCGTTACCGAGATGTCACATGACCACGCAAACGCAAGTTCCACAACACAGACAAACGGCAAGGGCTGGCAGAGAAAATACCGTGACGGCGGATTTACAAATATTTATCCCGGCTATCTCACCTCATGGCAGGGCGGTGCAGAGACTGCCGATGTCGGTAAGATTGATTTTTCAAAAAATATTCACGGCGATGATATGACAGCCGACAAGACTAAATACGGCACAACAAAACTGCGTTATCTTGACGGCGCTGATTCAAACGAAATCAAGCAGGCAATTATCGACAACGGCTCGGTGACAGCGTCATATGCCACATCAAACAAGTGCTTTAACAATGCAGGCACAACCTACTTTATGCCGCAGTCATATGACGGCGACTATGTCGGCCATACAATCAGCATTGTGGGTTGGAACGATAATCTCAGTAGGTACAGATTTTCTAACGGAACAGGTGTGTTGCCGCAGAACAACGGAGCATGGCTTGTGCGCAACAGCTGGGGCGACAACAACACAATGGGCGGTTATTTCTGGCTTTCATATGAGGATAAGTACATTTTCGGCGAAAAGTATTCCCCGAATTTCACAATTGACGAGGTGACGGAGATTACCGACGATATGACATTGTTGCAGGATGAACGCTACGGTGCTACATACAGCTTTGATTATGTTGACAGCAACGACATTACATTCATCAATTGTTTTGATTTTGGAGAAAACAGCCGTACACTTGATAAGGTGCTTTTTGAAACAAAGAGCAACGGTGCGGATTATGAGATTTACTACATTCCCGTAAGGGACGGCGTTCCCTCAAATGATGAGAGCGAATGGAAGTCTGTTGCATCGGGTAAGGTTGCATACAGCGGTTATCAGTCTGTTGATGCAAACGGATTTGTTGCACCGCTCGGAAGAGGTGCAGTCGGTGTAAGAATCAAGACAAATTCAGAGGAATCAAGTCAGCTTGGTGTAGGCGAATGGCTTACAAGTGCAACGAAAATGACTTTTCTCAATGATTCATCTTACGGTAACAGCTACATTAAATATGACGGCACAACATGTGAACTGCTCGACTGGTACAAAACCGAGAGAGACGATACGCTCGGCGGTACATTTGTTATCAAAGCTGTTGCACTCAAAAATGATAAGATTTTGAACGGCGATGTTGACCTTGACGGAGATATTACCGTCATTGACGCAACCACTGTTCAGAAGTATATAGTAAAGCTTGAACAGCTTGACAACACACAGCTTTGCAATGCCGATTGTGACGGTGACGGAGATATCACGGTTGCTGATGCCACGAAAATTCAGAAAATAGTTGTGGGAATTAATTAAAATTGAAAGTTGAAAATGGAAAATTGAAAATTGCGGTCGGGCAGACAGTTTGCAAAATGCAAATCATTGTCGCCCGACTGTTTTTGTATATATAGAAGTTGCGTTTAAATATAGGGGCGAATATTATCCGCCCGCAAGTAACGGCAGAATATTTTTGTTAAATATAATTTTTATAAATGTCACAAATCTGTAGGGGCGTTCATTGGACGCCCGCAAGTAACGGTGCAAATTTTATATTAAATCCGATTTTATAAATGGCACAATGTTATTGTTATATTGTAGTGGCGAACCGTGTTCTCCCGTCTGAAATATAGTCGCAATGCGTTGCACATAAATGTGCTTCCTTTTGCTCGTTATTTCAAACAGCGCTTTGCTCCCTCTATCCGCCACCGGCGGCGGTCGCAAGGCTACCAATCGAACCGATTGTAAAATCGGTTCGACTTAACACAAACTATTTGTTAATTAACATATCTATATAGCATAGCAAAAACTGTGTATATGTTCGTTTTGGTTTTGCAACCAAAACGATTGGCGTTCACTGAACGCCGCTACATTAGGATACACAATTTTCATTACATCAAAACATATTATATAAACAAAATCATTTATCAGGGCGGGCGTCCGATGAACGCCCCTACGAGCTGTAACTTTTACTTGACAAAATGTACGAACAAATGTACTATAAGATATATAATTATTTTTACAACAAAACCAACGGCACGGGGTGATATTATGAACAAACCGCTTGCGGACAGGATTCGTCCAAAGACAATTGATGACATTGTGGGACAAAAGCATCTTATTGCACCCGACAGACCTTTGCGTAAAATTATTGAAAGCGGAGATATTCCGAATCTTATTTTCTACGGTCCTTCGGGGGTCGGAAAAACTACGCTTGCCACATATATTGCCAAAAAGACAAACCGTACCCTCAAAAAGCTTAACGGCACAACGGCATCAACTGCCGACATAAAGGAGATTGTTGCACAGCTTAACACTTTTTCGGGGCTTAACGGAATTCTGCTCTATCTTGACGAAATTCAGTATTTTAATAAAAAGCAACAGCAGACTTTGCTCGAATACATTGAAAACGGCAGTATCACGCTGATTGCGTCAACAACCGAAAATCCGTATTTTTATGTATATAACGCAATTTTGAGCCGTTCGACTGTTTTTGAATTTAAGCCGGTTGATCAGGATGAGGTTGAAAAGGCGGTTTACCGTGCAAGTGATTTTCTTGCCGAGGAGAGCGGTACGGATATTGAAATGCCCGAAGAATGTGCAAAGAAAATAGCATCGGGTTGCGGAGGAGATGTTCGCAAGGCTATGAATGCCGTTGAGCTTTCCGTGATTGCAACAGATGAAATTGATGGAAAAAAGGTTGTAAGACTTGAAACCGTTGAACAGCTTGTGCAGAAAAGTGCGGTCAGATATGACCGTGAGGGCGATGAGCATTACGATATTATTTCGGCTTATCAGAAAAGTATGCGTGGAAGCGATCCCGATGCCGCACTTCACTATCTTGCAAGACTGCTTGAGGCAGGCGATCTGCCGAGTGCGTGTCGCAGACTTATGGTGTGTGCGAGTGAGGATGTGGGACTTGCGTATCCACAGCTTTTGCCGATTGTAAAGTCATGCGTTGATATGGCGCAGGCTGTCGGACTTCCCGAGGCGAGAATTCCGCTTGCCGATGCCGTGGTTATGGTGTGCAATGCCCCAAAATCCAACTCGGCATATATGGGTATAAACAGAGCTTTGGCTGACATAAGAACGGGTAACTCGGGACCTGTACCCAGACAATTGCAGAACAAGCACTGTGACGGAGATGACAATCCAAACAAGGGACAGTTCTATCTTTATCCCCACGATTTTCCGAACCATTATGTTGAGCAACAATATCTGCCCGATGCCCTAAAGGACAAGAAGTATTACGAATACGGCAGAAATAAAAACGAGCAGGCGTTCAAAGCCTATTGGGACAAAATCAAAAAGAAGTAATCAAATGAAAATTTTTTGACATGAAACTGCAAATAAAGTCAGATGTTGCTAACCAAACATCTGACTATTTGCTTTTATTATCCTGTTTTTTTGCTAATTATTGTTTCATTGTCTATTATGCACAATTTGAATGTGAATAATTTGTGACGCAAGAAATTTTATTATTCTTTAAAGGAAAATTATTAGCGATTCAATAATGTAGAATTAAAGAGTAATTGTGGAGTAGTGTTGAGTAGCTTCACACGTGCAACAAAAAAATAATTCTGGAGGAAATCAAAATGGTAAAAAGACAACACAAAATCATGTGCCTTGTGCTTTGCCTTATGCTGGCGGTTTCAACCGTATTCGTCGGTGTAGTCAGTGCTTCTGCTGCAACAGGCGATACTGTTTACGTTAGAGTAAACAACGGCTGGTCAAAAGTTAACTGCTACATGTGGACTGACGGTCTCGGCAGCAACGCATCTTGGCCGGGTAAAGCAATGACAAAGGTTGAGGACGGTGTATATTCTTACACTCTTGACAAGGATTACACATCGGTAATCTTCAACAACGGCTCAGATCAGACAAAAGACCTTACATACCCGGGTCACGGTAAAATCTATGACCTTTCAAAGGGTACATGGTCGGATTATGCAGGTGCTCCTTCACAGGACGCAACTGCTCAGAGACCTACAAGCGCAACAACAGCAACAACTGCTACAACAGCAACAACTCCCAGCGGTGAAGGCACAACTGTTTACCTCAACAACGAGGCAGGTTGGGCAACACCTGTTGCTTATATGTGGAACAGCAATTCTGACAGCAACGGTTCATGGCCGGGCGTAAAGATGACAAACATCGGCGGCAATGTATATCAGTACACCGCATCAAAGACATATGCCAGCTGTATCTTCAGCAACAGCGGTCAGTCACAGACAGGAAACCTTACTGCAAAGGACGGCTATATCTACAACAACAAGACTAATCAATGGTCTGTTTATGATACAAGCCCTCTCCAGGTTAAGGAATTTACTGCTGATCCTGCATCAAACATCTACACAGGTACAGATGTACAGCTTTCTGCAACTGCTGCCAATAAGAGCGGCGCAGCAGTAAGCTACAAGTTCTCTGTTACTAACGCACAGGGCGGAACATCAACACTTTCCGACTTCTCTTCTGCTAAGTCAGTAACATGGACTCCTACAGTTGCAGGTGAATACACAATTACATTTGACTTTAAGGACACAGACGGCAACACAAACAACCGTACAATGACTCTTGAAGTTAAGGACGACTCAGCACTTGTTAAGCCAATCATCAAGAGCGTTACTCCTGCAAACCTTAACCTTATCAAGGTTAACTCAACTGCTACTGTAACAGTTAAGGCAGGCGGCGGTAATACAGGTACTAACCTTCTTTTCTACAAGTATGTTGTAACTGATCCTAATGGCGCTCAGAACACACCTTACTACACACTCAACAACATTTACACATTCGTTCCTACAATGAAGGGTGAATACAAGGTTAATGTTTATGTACAGGGTTCTGACAACAGCACAATAAACAAGACTTATACTTACACAGCTGCAGACGATGTTACTGAGCCTACAACAGTTGTTGTTCCTACAACTGCTCCACAGCCAACAACAGTTCAGCCTACAACTGTTAAGCCTACAACTCCACAGCCAACAACTGTTAAACCTACAACTCCTCAGCCAACAACAGTTCAGCCTACAACAGCTCCCGAAAGACTCCGTGGCGATGTTGACGGTGACGGAGATGTAACTGTTATGGACTCAACATATCTTCAGAAGTCAATTGTAGGAATTTCGGATGTTCCGGCTCTCGAAACACTTGACCTCAAAATTTGCGACCTTGACGGTGACGGTGCAATCAGTGTTAAGGATGCAACAATCATTCAGAAAATCGTTGTAAACCTTGAATAATCCAAACATTAAGTAAAAAAAAGATTGGAGATATACCTATGACAAGAATAAAGAAGCTGTGCGCACTTGTTCTTGCTGTGATGATGGTTGTAACCGCAGGAGTAATTTCTGTAAATGCAGCTCAGAGTTCCGACTCTGACGCTGTATCTGCGGATACAACAGAAACAGGCATCACAATTCATGTAAGAATGAGTGACGGAACACAGCCATATGTATATTTGTGGAACTCGCTCCCCACAAACAGCGCCATGTCAAAGTCTTACCCCGGTGAGAAAATGACAAAGGGTGACAAGTGGTATAACTACCATGTAGCAGATGTTACAAAGGTAAATGCCATTGTTACAGACGCTGACGGCAAGCAGTATTCTTCGGAGAAAAAACTTGAATCTGCTGCAAGCGCAGACTGGTACTGTGAAAACGGTAAATGGTCAAAATACAACCCTGACGAGCCGGATCCGGTTGGCAGCGTTGATATGCGTGAAGAAACAATCTACTTTGTTATGACAACACGTTTCTATGACGGCGATACAGGCAACGATGTTCATTGCTGGGATGACGGCTCAGCCGGCAACGGTGATGACGACCCTGCATGGCGTGGTGACTTCAAGGGTCTCGGTGAAAAGCTCGACTACATCAAGGCTCTCGGTTTCAGCGCAATCTGGGTAACACCTGTTGTTACAAACGGATCAGGCTATGACTACCACGGCTATCATGCTATGGATTTGTCAACAGTTGATGCTCGTTATGAAAGCTCAGACTACACATACGAGGATCTTATTCACGATGCTCACCAGAAGGGCATGAAGATTATTCAGGACGTAGTTCTTCAGCACACAGGTAACTTTGGTGAAGCATACTTCTGTAATCTTTTCACAAAGGATACAACTAAAGACCTTGGCAACCTTCAGGAGTCATTGATTCCTACACAGTATCTTCTTGATACATACGGCCTTAAGTCACCTGAGGAATACTGGGCTCAGAAGCCGGGTGTTCAGTATCAGCAGAGACTTAACCTTATGAAGAATGTTACTTACTCAGGCGACAACGGTAACTCAACCGGTCCTCAGCCTGCAGCTCAGGACTTCTCTATGAATAAGATTTCACAGAGCGATACTTACAACCCGAACAACTACTATCATACAGGCTATTTCCAGAGTCCTAACTATGATGACTGGACAACAAAGTTCAGCCAGATTGCAGGCGACTGCGTTGACCTTAACACAGAGAACCCTGCAGTTGCAGAATATGTTGTAGATTCATATTCAAAGTATATGGATATGGGCGTTGACGGCTTCCGTGTTGATACTGTTCGTCACATTCCGAGAGTATCTCTCAACATTATGTTCAATGATCAGCTTATGGACGCTGCTAAGGCAGCAGGCAAGCCTAACTTCTATATGTTCGGCGAAATCTGCACAAGATACACATCAGTTTGGTATCGTGGCCATGCCGAGGAGTCAACTCCTTACTACACATGGAAAGAGTCTAACTCTAAGTGGGCAGACAGCTGGAACTGGGGCACATCAGCTTCAGACATCAACGACAACATGAACCTCGTTCTTCAGCATTATCTTGAAGAAGATAATTACAACGGTGATATGGATTCTACACAGCCAAAGAGCGACAACGCTTACCTTGACGGTATTACATATCACGGTTCCGACCGTTCTATGGCATCAGGCATGGATGCAATTGACTTCCAGATGCACAGAATGTTCGGTAGCGCTAAGAACGCTTATAACTTCGCTGTTAACAACGACCAGTATTACAATGATGCAACATACAGCGTAATGTATGTTGATTCACACGACTATGCTCCTGAACAGCCGGATGAAACAACTCGTTTCACAGGCGGTACACAGACATGGGCAGAGAATATGGATCTTATGTTCACATTCCGTGGTATTCCTTGCGTATACTATGGTTCAGAAGTTGAGTTCAAGAAGGGTGAGCTTATTGATAAGGGTACACTTATTTCTCTTGAAAACTCAGGTCGTGCATACTTCGGTGATTATCTTGAGGGTACTGTAAACGCTACTGACTTCAGTGAGTACACAGCATCAGGCACTGTTGCTGACACTCTTGCAAGCCCGCTCAGTAAGCACCTTTCAAAGGTTAATGCTATTCGTCGTGCTATCCCCGCTCTCCAGAAGGGACAGTACACAGCATCAAGCACATATGTAACAGGTGGCGATATGTCTTATGTTCGCCGTTATACTGACGACAACACAGACAGCCTTGCACTCGTTTCAATTTCTTCAGGTGCAACATTCAAGAACATTCCTAACGGCAAGTATGTTGACGCTGTTACAGGTGATGTTAAGTATGTTACTGACGGTACACTTACAGTTCCGGAACTTGCTAAGGCTAACATGAGAGTATATGTATGCTGCGCAAGCGGATTTACAGGTATCGACGGTCAGATCGGCGGAGATTCTGCTTACGCTAAATAATGCGGAATATTCCACACTCAACACGATTCTGATTCTGTGATCAAAATTAATTACGGCACTCCGAGTAAAATCGGGGTGCCGTTTTTTTGTTATTTTATTTGTTCGTAATATTTTAAAAAATATGCTTATAATAAAAGTGTATCCGAAGTGTTATGTCAGCATAAAAATGCTTGACAAAACATTATATTTCGGATAAAATAATAATAGAAAAACCGATATGGCTTTTCGTTTGATGACGAGTGACGGTTCTGACTCGTGACTAAATAAAAATGACCGATTGACGATGATGTGTGACGGTTCTGACACATCGGTAAAATAAAAATTGACCGAGCGATGATTTGGAGCAGACATCTTGCGGTGTCTGCTCTTTTTTCAATAGTGGGTTAGCCCTTTAGCGTTTAGTGGAAATTTATAACTTCAACTGAGATTCTAAAATATTTTTGACATCTTAGATGTGGTCAGGTATAGGGGAATTTTAAAGTGATATTCAGCGTTATTTATCTGTCAAAACAATTTATAGCAGACTATCCTCAGTCGCATTACAGAGAATTGATGTTAAAAGACAAGCGCCCATATGGATGTTTGTTAATTAAAACTCATAATGATTATTATATTTGTGTTCCGTTTAGGTCGCATATTCATCATAAAAATGCGTTCCTGTTTAAAAATACAGAAAGGTCAAAAGCCGATTCATCGGGGTTTGATTATTCAAAAACGGTTCTTATCAGACCTGAGGATTATGATAAATATTTAATTGAAAATGCAGTCGTAGATACAATGAATATAAGGCTGTCAGAATGAGTATTTATAAAATTGAAAAACAGATTTCAAAATACATAGAGGGCTATGTCAAATCGGTTTCAGATTTTGAAAACGCTGACAAAAAATCTTTTGAACGAAAATACAAATATTCCACGCTTAAATATTTCCATGATATTCTCGGTATAGAATAACAATCAGGTAGCAGAAGTTTACATTCAGTAAATCTGTTACCCGATTGTTCTCTTATATTTTTTATTGTTATAATCTGCACTCAAAAATTTCGTTGGTGTCGGAAAACCCATGAGATTTATACCATTCTGCCGAATTTTCGCTTGGCCATGCAAAGACAAGTTCGCAGTTGATTGACGAAAGGTAGTTCTTTACATAATCGAGCAGTCGAGTGCCGATGCCCTTGCCACGATATTCTTCAAGCGTGAACACCTTTGTGAGATACGCAATAAATTCACGCTTTGCATTCGGGGTGGGAATTGTCGGAATAAGATATACAAACATTGCCGAAAGAATTTTCGCATTCTCATCTTCCGCAACGAAGATTTTATATTCCTTGTTTGTGTATAAAAAGGCAACGAACTCCTCGATAAATACCGATTTTGTTACACCGTCGGTGTTGTGTTCACCGTAAGTTTCGTCGTCCTCAACAGCATGGGTCCATCTCATTTCCGCAAGCTGAACGAAATCTCTGTCCTGAACCTCTCTTATTACCATGCTATCACCTCATCAAATTATTTTCAACTTAAGTATAACACAGATTTCTGCAATTACAAGGATGTAATTCGTCAGTATTCGCTCTCGATTCCACTCATCGCAGTTATTCATTTGGTATTGTTCCTTGGGTATTTTTCTCTTAGTCTTTTTCTATGGGTATTATTAGGCTTCAAATTCTGAAGGGGACGGGTTCAAATTTTGAAGGGGGGAGGTGCAAATTCTGAACCCCATGGGTGTAATATTTGAAGTAGGGGGGTGCAGTATTTTACATGGGGTATGAAGTGATATTCGCTGAGTGTGTCGTTGCAGATTATGAGGTGGCAGAGTTTTCGTATTTGTAATATTCGACAAGGTTGTTCCTGCCGAAACCTTCGTCATAAAAATTCGGGTTGATCGAGAACAGATAGGACGATGACTGAATCTTGCCGTATTTGCCGACCGTGAAACCGCCCGATTTGGTAATGATTTTTCTTTTGCAAAGGAATTTTATGCTTTCCCTAACGGTGTTGTCAGAGATGGCACAGGCCTCTGCAATGGTGTGTATGGACGGATAACAGGTGTTCGATTCGTCACAGCATTTGAGTATATAGCATAAAACAGCGAACTGTTGCGGTTTTAGGTTGAGGTCAAACACCTCGTTTGGTACCATAAAAAAGTTAGTCATAAAATCGCCTCCGCTTATAAGCACAAAAGGCGAAAAAATGTATATTTTAATGCATTTTTTGAAAAATTTAACAGAGTTTTTTTATACGGCAAATAATAAAGATAATTTTAGTTACTGTTTTTACAATTCAGTAGGTGATCTGATGAACACTCGCAAGTAACGGTACAAATTATATAAATGCTACAAACCCGTAGGGGCGGATATCATCCGCCAGCTTGATGAATGGGTTTGTTTTATAAAAATGTTTTGCTGTGATGGGTGTTGTGTGTAATATGTAGCGGCGAACCGTGTTTTCCCGTTAGAAATATAGTCGCAAGGTTGCCCATACGGCTTGTTTTATGTTTGCACATAAAACAAATGGCGAACAGAGAGCGAGGCACTTGTATGCATAGGGGAATATTAGTACAAAGCAAATCTCGGGAGTAGTAGTATTAACTGTTTCAAACTGTCTACACGAACGGAGAGCGAGGCACTCGTATGCATAGGGGAATATTAGCACAAAGCAAATCTCGGGACTTATAGTTTTTACTATATCAGACTGTCTACACGAACAGGGTGCGAGGCACTCGCATGCTTGACAATTTTAGGGTTGCGATATATAGTATAGTCAAGGGAAGAGATTAACGGCAAACGCCGTAAAAATTGTGGGGTGAGCAGATGAAAATAACACTTAATCCCGACAAAGAAACAGTAAAGACAGTTAAAGAGGGCTTGAAGAGGACAGGCGGTTACTGCCCGTGCAGAATTCAGCGTACAGAGGAATACAAGTGTATGTGCAAGGAATTCAAAGAGCAGATTGCCGATCCTGATTTTGAGGGCTTTTGTCATTGTATGCTTTACTACAAATCTAAAGATTAAAATAACCGAACAGGAGGATTGTTATGGAAATAGAGCTTTACAAAGAAACTTTTGAGCAGGAGGTTTTGCAGTCGGATATCCCCGTGCTTGTAGACTTTTGGGCAACATGGTGCGGTCCGTGCAAGATGATTGCCCCGATTGTGAAAGAAATCGCTGACGAATATGACGGCAAAATTCTTGTCGGCAAGGTTAATGTTGACGAAGAACCCGACCTTACAATGCAGTACAATGTGTCGAGTATCCCGACTCTTATGGTGTTCAAAAACGGTCAGCTTGTCAATAAGGCAGTAGGCTATCGTGAAAAGGACGAAATTCTTAAAATGCTCAAGTAAATATACCGACTAAAACACAAAACCGTGTGTACAGAAAAAGTACACACGGTTTTTTTATTTGTCAGATTAAAGTGATTGTGAAAATTCTGAAATCTTATTCTGTATTATCTTTATTGTTTCTTCATTTGAATAAACAATTTCGGAATCAACATTTTAAAACTCCGTTCTATAGGGCAATGCTTAACCTCAAAAATGTTATACAGTTTTTCTGTATGTGCAAATCCTTTTTTTATTATCTGATTTGGAAAAGACGGTTTTTTTGAGGGGGATCAGGCGGATATCTTTGACTATTGATTTTTGGTTGTGAATAATTATTTTTAAAAATATTTTTGAAAATTGCATTAAAGTATGCAATTTTTTTGAATTTTGCAGGTATAAGTGAGGGGCGTTGATAAAGCCTCTCGAAAAACGGAGGTGACGAGATATCAGAAAATTGACAGGTAGGGAAAAGAAGTTTTGCAGTTTATTTCTCGGTTCGGGAAATTCCGAGCTTGCCGCAGAAAAGGCAGGCTACACGGGGGATTGTGAGCAGAAGGGGGAAGAGCTTATCTGCCGTCCCGAAATTTCAGCCGAGCTTGAACGGCTGTCACGGTTAAGAGAAAAATCTCTTGCCAACATGGCGGCTGCAGGGTATCAGCGGTTGGCTTTCGGGAGCATTTGCGATGCAATTTCTTTGCTTTACAAAAGTGATCCGAGCAAGGAGGATCTTGAAGGCATGGACCTGTTCCTTGTGTCGGAGATTAAAAGACCGAAGGACGGTTCAATGGAAATCAAGTTTTTTGACAGGCTAAAGGCACTTGAAAAACTCGGTGCCGGCGGAGAGCATGAAACAGGCGCAAAACAGCTTTTTGATGCCATTTCAAACAGCGCAAGGGCGGTGAACGACAAGGAAAATGGAAATTAAAACTTTTTCTAAAAAACAGCTTACCGTGCTTTCGTGGTGGAACAGGGAGTCGGCTTTTCGTGACAGGGACGCAATCATCTGTGACGGTGCTGTGCGCAGCGGAAAGACTTTTTGTATGTCGCTGTCTTTTATTCTGTGGAGCTTTTACGATTTTGCAAATTCGGACTTTGCACTTTGCGGAAAGACAATCCGTTCTTTAAGGCGAAATATGATTACGCCCGTGATTCCGATTTTGAAATCACTCGGTTTTAAGTGTGAAGAAAAGCTGTCGCAGAATATTTTGACCGTGAGCGTTAACGGAGTAATGAACAGGTTTTATCTTTTCGGAGGCAAGGACGAGTCATCCGCATCGCTCATTCAGGGCATGACACTTTCGGGTGTGCTTTTTGACGAGGTTGCGTTGATGCCGAGGTCGTTCGTTGAACAGGCATTGGCGAGATGTTCCGTGTCGGGTTCAAGATTTTGGTTTAACTGCAATCCCGAATTTCCTGAGCATTGGTTCTACCGTGAGTGGATTAAAAAGTGCGGTGACAAAAATGCGTTATATCTGCACTTTACAATGCAGGACAATCCGTCTTTGAAGCCCGAGGTTATCAAGAGGTATGAAAGTCTGTATTCGGGTGTGTTTTACGAGAGGTTCGTAAAAGGCAGATGGGTAGCCGTTTTCGGTGCGGTTTATCCGTTTATGGACAACGAAAGGATGTACTGCGATATTCCGTCAGATATTGAAAGTTGGGCGGTATCGTGCGATTACGGTACTGTAAATCCCGCATCATTCGGTTTGTGGGGCAGAAAAAACGGTGTGTGGTACAGGGTTGACGAATACTACTTCAACTCACGCACTCAGGGCTTTCAAAAGACCGACGAGGAGCATTATGACGGACTTGAAAAGCTGATTGACGGGCGGAAAATCGAATGTGTGATTGTCGATCCGTCTGCCGCAAGCTTTATTGAGGTTATAAGACGGCACGGAAAATATACGGTTGTGTCGGCTGAAAACAATGTTATCAACGGCATAAGACAGACTTCGCAGGCTTTGAAGGACAGAAAAATCAGAATCTGCAAAAATTGCAGAGCCGCAAGAAGAGAATTTTCGCTTTACCGTTGGGACGGCTCGGGGCGCAGTGACGCACCTGTTAAGGAAAACGACCATGCAATGGACGACATAAGATATTTTGTCGCCACGAAAATTTACGGTTGTGACGGATTCTTTGCCGTTGCAGCCAAAAGACAGGAGGAAACAGCTTGAGGCTTGGCAGAAAAAATAAAAAGACCGAGAGCATAAAGACGGTGCAGACCGTTTTGAGAGAAACGAGAAATAATTCGCCGATTTTCTCACGATTTGCCGTTCAGTCGAGAACGGAAAGGCAGCTGTACACAACTTTGCGTGAGTCTGTGCCGATTATTGATGCGGCACTCTGCAAAATTATCAGACTTATCGGCGGATTCAAAATTGTGACTTCATCGGCTGAAAGTCAGAAGATTGCCGACAGCTTTGTTAAAAATGTCCGCACAAACGGTGAAATGATGGGACTTGAAAGTTTTGTGCTTTGCTATCTTGATTCGCTTCTCACCTACGGACAGGCGGTCGGTGAGATTGTTCCCGATAGTGACGGTGAAGGAATTTGCGCATTGTACAATGCAAGCCTTGACGATGTTGAAATCAGAGCGGATTCTTCTCCGCTGAAGCTTGCGGTTTACACACTCGGCAACGGTACAGCCGAAGAACCTAAGCATCCGGAAAGGATTTTTGCAACACTGCTTAATCCCAAGCCGGGTACTGTGTGCGGTACTTCCATACTCAGCGGTCTGCCGTTTGTCAGCTCAATACTTTTGAGGATTTTTGAGTCGGTAAAAACAAACTGGGAGAGGGTTGGCGATATCCGTTTTGCGGTTACTCTCAATCCCGATTCAAACGGTTCGGCTGTGAGCAGAGAAAATGCACAGGCGGTTGCCGATGAGTGGAAAAAGGCGATGAGAAGCGACAGCGTGTGTGATTTTGTGTCGGTCGGCGATGTCAGCATTAAGGTTATCGGCGCTGAAAGCGATATGCCCGACTGCGACATTCCCGTAAGGCATATTCTTGAGCAGATTATTGCAAAGCTTGGTATTCCGCCGTTTTTGCTCGGCATTTCGTGGTCGAGTACGGAGAGAATGAGCGAACAGCAGGCGGATATTCTCACAAGCGAGCTTGCCTACTACCGCACAGTGCTTGAACCCGTGATTACAAAAATTGTGTCGGCTCATCTTAAAATGTGTGGTTATAACGACAGCTTTAAGATTGAGTGGGACAAGATTAATCTTCAGGATGCGGTTGAGCTTTCTCAGGCAAGACTTAACAATGCAAATGCGATGAACATTGAAAGACAGATTGGAGCGGAGGTGCAGAATGAAGGATAACAAACTTATTAAAAGCGGTGTTTCGGGCGTTGTTGACGGTGAAAATCAGACTGTCGGCGATGATGAACTCGAACTGATTAACCGCTTTACAAGGCGAAATCTTGCAAAAAATGAGGTGTATGCGTTTTCGGTTGTGCTGTGTGACAACGATGTTGACCGTGACGGCGAACGCTTTACAACAGATTCGCTTTATGAGCTTGAAAAGCTTTTTGTCGGCAAGACAGGAATTATTGACCACAATCCAAGTGCCAAAAATCAGACGGCAAGAATTTTCAGCTGTAAGGTTGAGAAAATTGACGGTCAGAAAACGGCTTTGGGTGACGATTACTACAGGCTCAAGGCAAGGGCATATCTTCCCGTTTGTGAGAGCAACAGGGATATTATCCTTGCGATTGACAGCGGAATTATCAAGGAAGTAAGCGTTGGCTGTGCCGTTGGCAGGGTTGTGTGCAATGTGTGCGGTGAGGACATTGCGATTTGTACTCACAAAAAGGGCGAGGTTTACGGCTCAAAGCTTTGTTGCGGTGAACTTGTGAACCCGTATGACGCATACGAATGGAGCTTTGTTGCCGTGCCGTCACAAAAGAGGGCAGGCATTACGAAAGGTCACAAAATTTTTGGAAAGGAAAATGATATGGAGAAAATTCTTAAGGCCATTGAAAACAAAAAGGCTTTTGCACTTGATGAGAGCGACAGCAGAAAGCTGTGCGAATATATTGACGGGCTTAAAAAGTCGGCTAAGGACGGTGTGCTGTACCGTGAAAGCCTTACCCGTGATGTTGTGGGGCTTGCCGCTTTTGTTCAGCCTGACATTTCGGGCGAAACAATGGAAAGCGTTGCAAAGAGCATGACAATTGAACAGCTCAGAGAATTTAAGTCAGCATTTGAAAAGAAAAAGAAAGCAGCTTTTGAGCCTGTTCCGCAGCTTTACTGCAAGCAGGACAAGAGAAATAACACCGTGGAAAACGGTCAGTTCAGTATTTAACGGAGGTATTATTATGAATGTAAATTTTAACGGATTCGGCGAAAATGCCGCAACATTTATTGCAGACAAAACACTTACAGAGGCAGGCGTGCCTGTTAAGATGAAGGACAACGGCACTGTTGCAAAATGTGACGCAAGCGAGAACTTTTGCGGTGTGTGCGTAAGCGTGAGAGGCGGTTATGCGGTTGTTCAGCTTTCGGGCTATGTAAAGGTTAAGAGCGACAAGAAAATCGCTGTCGGCTACAAAAAGCTTTCTGCAACGGCAGACGGCGGCGTGTCGGTTACAACAACCGGCAGAGAGTACCTTGTGCTTGACTCAACAGACACTTCGGTAGGATTTATTCTTTGATAATGGGAGGAAGATATTATGGCAAATTTTGAAAATATTACAATTGAAAAGGGTATGTATCAGACAAAGGGCGGAATTTCGGGCGCACTTGAAAAGCTTGATCCGTCAGAAAATTACAGAGGTACTGCACTTGAGGGACTTGACGCATTTTCCCGTCAGCTCAAACGCTTTGACATTAAGGTTAAGGGCAGAAACAGCGACTGTGTTGAAAAGTTTTTTCAGAGTTCAAACTCTGCGGCACTTTTCCCCGAATATGTGAGCAGAGCCGTTATGCAGGGCATGGAGAGAGCGGATATTCTCCCAAATCTTGTGGCAACCGTGACAGATATTGAGGGTATGGATTACCGCAGTATTGCATCTGTTCCGAGTGAGGATGACAAGAGTCTTAAACTCGTCGGCGAGGGTGCAAAGATTCCGCAGACTGAGGTTAAGACAAGAGAAAACCTTGTTAAGCTTCACAAGCGCGGCAGAATGCTTGTTGCATCATATGAGGCACTTCGCTTCCAGCGTCTTGACCTCTTTACCGTAACACTCAATCAGATTGGCGCATATATTGCAAGAGCACAGCTTAAAGATGCGATTGATGTGCTTGTGAACGGTGACGGCAATGAAAATCCCGCCGGCACACTTAATGTTGCAACAGGCGGCAAGGTTACATATGAGGACCTTTTAAAGCTCTGGACGGAGCTTGCCCCGTATGAACTCAACACAATTCTTGCGTCAACTCCCGAAATGCAGAAGATTCTTTCGCTTTCTCAGCTTCAGGATTCAAACGCAGGTCTTGATTTTCAGGCTACGGGCAGAATGATTACACCTCTCGGTGCAAGCCTTCTTCACACTCCCGAGCTTGAGGGCGGTAAGATTATCGGTCTTGACAAAAACTGTGCGCTTGAAATGGTTCAGGCAGGCGGTGTTGTTACAGATTACGACAAGCTTATTGACCGTCAGCTTGAAAGAGCCGCAGTTACCTGTACCGCCGGTTTTTCAAAAATCTTTACAGAGGCGTCAAAGGTGATGAGCTGTTAAGGAGGGATTGCCTTGAACATTGCAAACATTACAAAGCGTTTTGCCTTATACAGCGGTATTGACGGTGCTGAAGCATACAAATGGAAGAGCATTATTGACGATGCCGTGGTGTATGTTAATTCGATTGTTACGAAGGGAAATCTTTCGGAAGATGACGAATTAAGACTTGAAAACCTGTGTGCCGTTTACGCTTTTAAGTTGTATTCCCTTTGCAATGATGACAGCATTTCTTCTTTTTCCGCCGGTGATTTGAAAATTTCATCATCTGCGGACGGCGAAAGCCGTGCCGAAAAGCTGTGGAGGGAATATGCCGACAAGTCGCAGGACCTTATCGGCAGAGAAAAATTTTTGCTTGGGGTGATATGATGAATATTTCACCGTCTATCGGGAAAATATTAAACAGATACGGCTGTGATGTTACCGTTAAAAACGGCGGTAAATCGGTTAGGACAAAGGCCTTTATTTCACCTTTGAGATACAACAGCAATCAGAATTATGACAGTGTACGGCATAAACTGGGTATGAGAAAAACGAAGCTGTTTTTATTTATTGCACCGCCCGATGTTCTGCTTGATTCGGAAAAAAGCGTAATAGAAAGTGAAAACGGTAAATATACTGTTAAAAGGTGCGAAAAATATTATGTGAAGGACAATCCGATTTATGTAAGGGCTGTTCTGTGTGCATACAGAGAAGAAACGAGGGATGATTTTGAATCGAATTGAGAAACAGGTTGACCGTATTATTGCAGGATTAAAGGTAAACGAGGCTTTGAAAAATGTCAGATTTATAAGAGAATACGGCTCTGATGAAGCACCGTCACCCGTGAACGGAATGATTGCCGTTGTGTCGGTGAGAGATATGTCAACGGAGAAAAGCTATATCGGCGGATACCTTTCACCGTCTATCAAGGGTGAAAGCTACAATGCAGGAGTTGAAATCAGGGTGTATGCTCCTGCAACCGAGAACGGAAGCGGTCTTTCGGAAGTGGTAAGTGAAATTCTTCTCGGACTTAAAACTGCCGATGCGGAAAAGACGATTACCCACAGCGAGGCGGCGTCAATTGAATTTGATCCCGATATGAACGCAATTTACAGAACGGTGAGTTTTAATATGGAATTCTGTCTTTGCGAGGAGGTTTAAATGGACGGCTTTGAATTTGAAAATTGCGGAAATGCCATGTTGAAATGTGAGGGGAAAATTCTCGGCGGCGTTGAAAAGGCAACCTGTACAAGAAAGAACTCCTTCACGGAAATCAAGGAATTTTTCAATGACAAGCCTGTTGAAAGGATTGTTTCAAATGAATGGGAACTTACCTTTGTGATGAAGATTACGGATAAAACTCCGTTTTTGGAGCGTGACAGCTTTAAGAGTCTTGAACTTGACCTTGCAAAGAAGAAAATCATTTACACGGATTGCAAAGTGCTTGAATTTTCAAGCGTTACTCAGGGCAGCGGAAGTATTCTTGCAACCGTGAAAATCAGTGCCTATGAGAGGAAAATTATATGAATGATAAAAATTCAGACGAACTTTACAGGCTTGCGGAGTCTGAGAACGGCGGTAAAGATACCGAAATGTTCGGTGAATTCCTTGAAAGGGAAAGCCGTCGTTACAGTCGCAGACTTGACGAAGAAGAGGAGGCGAAAAGCCTATGAAACCGGTGCCGATGAAATTCGGTGAATATGTGTGGCATCACAATCCGCAGAATATCAGCTTTGAATGTGACAGGAGCGTTGCAGAAATGAAAAGTCCGTTCGGCGAATCTTCCGTTCAGGATATGGGGCGGAAGAATATGAAAATCAGCGGTTCGGGACAGCTGTACGGCGAGGATTGTGCAGAACAGTTTGAAAGGCTGTTTGAGGTGTTTAGAAACAGCGGAAAGGAAGTGCTCTCCGTGCCAAACCTGCCGAGCATTTATGCTGTGTTTGAAAAGCTTGAAATAAAGGGCGAGCCAAAGCCGAATGTGCTTGAATACAGCTTTGTGTTCCGTGAGGTTATGGAAAAAAAGCAGAAAACGGTAATTACATATTTTGACTGTGAAAACGGACAAACCCTGTGGGACATTGCATACAAAACAGGAGTGAAAATTGACGAGCTTGTGCGGCTGAATCCCGATGTTAAGTTCCCCGATGAAAACCTCGGAACAAGGAGGGTTAAGCTGTGCTGACTTACTTTTTTACTGATAAAAACGGCAAAAGGTGTGAAATTAAAAATGTTCTCACGGCAGAAATTTCGGCAGATGTCGATGTGCCTGCCGATGAGCTTGTGATGACTGTGCCGTATGACGAGAAGTTCGGAAATGCCGATATACTTGAGGCTTATGACGGCAAGTCGCTTGTGTTTGTGGGACAGGCTGACGAGATTGTCAGCATTGTGAGAACCGACGGTGCGATTGTAAGGCTGAGTGCAAGAAGTCTTGCCGGAAGGCTTCTCGACAATGAGGCAGAGCCTGTTACATATGTGAACCCGGCGGCAAAGTTCATTTTTGAAAGGCATTTAAAGCCGTTCGGAATTGTCGGATATGACGGTGACGAACATCCGTTTATGGGCACAATCAAAATTGAAAAGGGAATGACCGAGTGGCAGGTGCTTGAAAAATTCTGCAACGGCAGATACGGCAAAAGTCCGAGAATTACGGGTGCGGGATTTGCTTTGATGTGCGGAACTTACGGCGGTGCAAAGCCGATTGTGTTCGGCAGAAACGGAGTAGGCTACACATCTCTCCGTGAGTACATAAAGCCGTGCAAGGTGATTTCGCAAATCAAACTACGCACCGAGGAATACGGCGGTTACAAGAGCGTTATAAGCAACAAATGCGTTGCCGACAGGATTAAAAGGGTGAGATATGTAAACGCTTTTCTCGACAACAATGCGGTAAAAACAGCCGACAGAATGATTGAAAACGGCAACAGGCAGAGCTTTGAAATAATGCTTGAATGTGCAGAATGTCTGTGCGGAGTTGTCGGCAGAAGGGCTGTGATTGATGACTCTCTCATCGGAAAAAGAGAGGGCTTGATTGTGAAAAGCATTAAATATTCACTTGGGAAAAACGGTGAAAGCACAACGGTTGTGCTTGGAAAGGAGAACGGCGATGTGGCTGATGAATTACATAACTAAAAATTCGATTACCGCCCCGAAAGCCGAAAAGGGCGGTGTGAAAAGTTCGGGAAACACGGTTTCGGTGGATTCCTCGGAAGAACACAGGGGGATAAAATGTTGCGTGCCGTATGGCTTTGCAAGCGTTGTTCCCGTGGGAGAGTCGGCGGTTGTCTTGCCGCTTGCTAACGGCGAAGTGAGCCTTGGCGTGCTTGCAAAAAATGTTGAACTTGATGAGGGCGAGGTTATGCTCTCGTCAAAGGGCGGAGCGAGTATTGTGCTGAAAAATGACGGCAGGGTTCTTATCAACGGCAAGGCGGTGTAGTATGAGGGATACGATGATTAAAAACGGTGATATCGTTATCGGCTCTTCGGGCAATACGGTATTGCTTGAGGGGACTGACGCAAAATTCCAACAGGCTGTGCTTTGCATTTCGGCAAAACTCGGCGGATTTGTCTATGACAGACGTTTCGGTTCAAAGGTGCTTTTGCAGGACAAAACACTCTCGGCAAAGCAGACTGAACTGCTTGCCAATGAATCGCTTGCAAAAATGAAAAATACCTATGCAAGCGTTAAGTCGGTTGGCAGACAGATTACGATTGACCTTACGGTTGACGATATTACAAGGAAGGTGCAGATAAATGGAAACCTATGATGAAATTTACGGCAGAATGAAGAATGCCTATGAGCATGAAACGGGTGACAGCTTTAACGAGGTGAGCGACATTGCAATCAGGCTCAAGGTGCTTGCCGGCGAGATTTTTAAGCTACAGACGAATCTTGAATGGTGGAAAAGACAGATGTTTGCAGTGAGCGCAAGCGGTGAATGCCTTGATAAACTCGCATCGCAGAGAGGTATTGAACGCAAAAAGGCGATGAAGTCAACGGGCGAAATTACCTTCAATATTTCTCAGCCGTGTAGTCACGATATTGTAATTCCAAAGGGGTGCGTTGTGGCTACTGCCGACCTTGTGCCGATACGATTTGTTACGACCGAGGATGAAGAAATCAGTGCCGGAAACACGCTTGTGAGTGTTTATGCCGAGGCTGAACAGGCGGGGAGTAACGGTAATATCGGGCTTAGCTGTGCGGTTGTTCCCGTGAGTGTGCCTACAGAGATTGAAACGGTTACAAACCGTGAGAAATTTACGGGCGGTTGCGATGCCGAAACGGACGATGAACTTCGCAAACGTATAAGAGATACATATATAAACACCTCCAACGGCACGAATGCGGCATATTACGAACAGCTTGCACTCACGGTTGACGGTGTTGCAAAGGCGAGTGCCGTCGGCAAAGTGAGGGGCGTAGGTACGGTTAATGTCTATGTTACGGGTGCGGATGCATCATTGGGTACGAATGTTGTTGCAAAGGTTCAGTCGCTTTTGGAAAAGCAGAGAGAGCTTAATGTTGATGTTATTGTGGCAAATGCCCAGCGTACCGCCTGCAATATGAGTGTTGTTGCCTATGCGGAGGACGGATATTCTTCAGGTGAAGTCAAGGAGTTGCTCAAAAATGCCTTTGCGGAATATGTGAATTCAATCCCTATCGGCGGAACATTCAGATTGTCGGAACTCGGCGCAAGACTGATTGACACGGGTTGTATAACCAACTACAACTGGAACACGGATATGCAGGATGTGACGGTGGCAAAGTCGCAATGTTTTACTGTCGGTACAGTTACGATTGGGGTGAAGTGATGAACAGCTTTGATTCGATGAAAACCAAATTAGAAAGTACGGGGCTTTACAAAGTTACGGCAAAATCAAATATCAGAGCGGAACTTTTGGCATATGCAGAGGGTTTGAACACGGAATTTGATATGCTTGAAACTATGGAACGGGAGTTGTTTATTGACACAGCGGAAAACTGCGGAATTACCGAAAGGGAAAGATTTGTCGGTAAAATCAATGCCGATTATCCGCTTGAAAAACGAAGGGAAATGCTTAAAATATCTGAGCAGAAGGTCGGCGGAAAATGCACTCCCGACGATTTCAAAAGAATTGTCAGAGGTTACGGTGTGGAAAATTTTACAATTGCTGAAGCTCCCACAAGAAACCGTGTGGACATTAAAATTTCGGATACAAAAACAGACGCAGAGAAGAAGCTCATAGAAAAGCGTGTGAAAGCAGATTTTCCGTTACATCTTAATGTGATAATTTCTTATGTAAATGCATAAAATCCTGATTAAAATTTTAATCAAGCTATGTTAATAAATTTTGCAGCTTTGCAAAACCATTCAAATAATTAAATAACCATGACCAAAAATAAAAATGACAAGTTGAAAAATCTCAGCTTGTCATTTTTTGTGTAGATGTTGATATTCGTTGTAAAAAATGTGACTTACACATTTATTCGTACGAAAAAGTGTTGACAGAACCGCCTATTATTAGTGAAGCCGCAATTCCTACTATAATTACGCCTATACCCACAAATTTAAGTACCTTAGATATAATGTTATTTCCAATACATTTTCCTCCCTTAGAAATAATTATAATTTAACATTCGCCTTTTTTGCCGCTTCTAAATCTGATAATGTAATAGTTAAAAAATCTTCATATGATATATCTGACAATATCGGAGCAATGCGATTTGCTCTTGCTTTTATGACCTTTTCAAAAAAATTTCGCACATCTCTTCCGTTTGCATAGTTGATGGAACGATTGTTATACATATCTATAAAATAATTTTCAATAAAGTCAGTGCAATTATCAGATAGTTTCAAATGTTCTTTTTGACACAATGAATAGAATATATCGCGAAGTTCATTCGACTTATAATCCTTAAAATTGATATATTGGTTGAATCTTGATTTTAATCCGGGATTTGAATTTATGAATTCTTTCATTAAATCAGTATATCCTGCTACAATTACGATAAAGTCATCTCTATAATCTTCCATCGCTTTCAAAATGATATCTACTGCTTCTTGACCAAAGTCGTTTTCACCTTTTCCGTGAGTCAGGGTATATGCTTCATCGATAAAAAGAATACCGCCCATCGCTTTTTCTATTGCTTCTTTAGTTTTTATAGCGGTTTGACCAACATATCCGCCGACTAAGCCGCTACGATCAACCTCAACTAAGTGACCTTTCGATAATACATTAATGCTTTTATAAATTTTTGCAAGCAAACGGGCTACGGTAGTTTTGCCTGTTCCGGGATTTCCGTAAAAAACCAAATGCAATGAAAGCGGTGCGACTTTTTCACCGAATTCTTCTGCTTTCTTTTTAACTTTAACTACATTTATTATTTGTGATACTTCTTTTTTTACTTCTGTTAATCCTGTTAGCGAATCAAGTTCTGCAAGAAGTTCTTCCAAAGTTTTTTCCTGTTCATCCTCAACATTGTCTGATGAGTTTTCTTCTTGATATTCAATACATTCTTTATGATCCGGTGTTTTATTTGACTTTGTGAACTGTTGCTTTTTGTGGCTATCGTTTTGATACTCAGATTTTGAAATATAATTTTTCATAGCGTTTATTATATCGGTAAAGCGAGAGATATCGATTTGTTTTTTATCTGTTGGGTTTAATAAATATGATTTGCCTAAAGTTATAAAAAAAGCAATCAAAATTTCCGATGTTTTTAAATCACTTTCTGCCAAATAAGTGTTATCTATTTCATAAAAATTCCTTAACAAAATGGATGTGAATTCTTCATCAACAGATGTTTTGGTAGGACAAAATTTTGAATTGGAATAAGTATTAATGAAACAGTCATATCTATTTAATTCGCCGGTTGTAGAAATACTGCATATGAAATTAAAAATATCCTCCAGAAAAATTTTGTGAAATGACTCGGCGTTACTAACTTTGTGTACCAAACTATCACATATTGTTGTTACTTTGTCAAATGCGTTTTTTACATCAATATTCATAAAGACAAGCCCCTGTTACGATATTCCAACCTTCTTAAAGGCATCGTTTAAAATGTCTGCAATTTCATTATTTTCAAAATTTACATTTGCTTCTTTAAATGCCTCATTTATTTCATCTTTTAAAGTTTGATTGGTAATTTCATTATAATTTTTAAAATCCATATCGCTGTCAAATGCCTGTATTAAACTTTGGTTGTCATTAATTTCCTGTATGAGATCTCTGGCTTGATTTAATAGGCAGAGATAGTATTCATCATTTTCAAATGTACTTAAGTTTAATTCTAAAAATCCAAAATCCTGTATTTTTGATATAAATTCGGCAGAAGAGAGTCTGTCTAATTCTGACATCCAACGATTGTGTGATGAGTGCCAGTATTCGCCGTTACTTATTCTGTCTTTGTTGTTGTAATAATAAAGTTCGTCAAAATACATAATAGAAACAGTCAGCATGGAAGCCAGCGAATATATAGATAAAACAAGATTATTTCTTTCGTTGGTAGTTTCCAAGAGAAAAGTATCAATAAGCATTTTTAACACATTGAACTCATCATCAACAAGTATTCGCATTTTCTCTTCGGAATAATCATTCTTTGTTTTTCTGCTGTCAAGCATATTAGCGTGTTCTGATAGAATTTTATTCAGTTCAAAGTTTGTTTGTATTTGATTGCTTGATTTAACTGTATTTACCAATGCGTCAACTTTACCGCTGATTTTTTTGAGATTTTCAAACATAATAATAAATCCGGCACAAGTTGCACACAAATTTACTGCTTCTAATATTATTCCAACGCTACTTAGGCAGGTTACAGTATTGATTTTTGATAATGATGATTTTATTAGATCGTTATTTATATTTAGAGCCTTTTTGATTTCATTTTGAATTTGTTCTTGAGCACGGTTTAATAAAGAAGGATCTATAATAACATTTTGAAATTTTTTAAATTTTTGGTCTTTTCTTCTTTGAGCAATTTCTAAAACACCTTTGTCATTGAGGAATTGCATCAATTGTTCAATACTGTTTATTATTGTTGGCATATCATTCACCTACAATCTCATTATTTTTTATGTAACAGAACATTATTATCAAGATGATAATTGAACATGTGTCAAAAGTATCATCGTAAAAAGAAAACCAACCCTTTTTGCTTTTTTTGACTTTATTTTCTGTTGTAATTGTGTTAATTAATTTTTTTATATCAAGGCACTGCGTTGAATATTCAAAGTCGTCAATCTCTTTGTTATTGTTATTAATTATTGCCATGAGCAAACACATCATTATTCGTGAATAATCGGTCATATTTTTTATGGAAATATTATCTTTTCTCTCAGTTATAGCAACATAATATTTCCTTGAGCGCGGAATTGTAGGGGTTGGGTTTTCTTTGTTTGCTTTAGGTGCACTAACAATCTTATCTTTTACCATTGAGTCAAGGTCGGAAATGTATTTATTTAATAATGAGTCAAATGTTTCCTTGCCTTTTTTCTTGTCAAAATAATCAAATAGTTTTTCTGCAAGCGTTTCTTTGGTAATGCTTTCTTTTTTTATAAAGGGAAATGAAATATATTTTCCTACAATTAATTTTTTAAATTCACCGAATAAATCATCATCAAGTTGAATTACGGTTTTTTCAAGAAATTCTTTACGCTGCATATATCATTACCTCGCTATAATCACTTTTATTTGATTATACATCATGACAATATAAAAAACAACAAAATATGAATTTATTTTGTATAACACATCAAAAAGAGGGTGTTCCAATCGGAACACCCTCTGATTTTATATCAGGAATAAACTTGTATTAAGTTACCTGTCAATACATCCTGTGTGGATTACTTGTTTGCGATAGCAGCCTGAGCAGCAGCAAGACGAGCAATCGGAACACGGAACGGTGAACATGATACATAGTCAAGACCGATCTTGTGGCAGAACTCAACAGAAGAAGGATCGCCGCCGTGCTCACCGCAGATACCAACATGGAGCTTGTTGTTTACAGGCTTACCGAGTTTGATAGCTGTTTCCATGAGCTTGCCAACGCCTGTCTGGTCAAGCTTAGCGAACGGATCGTTCTCGAAGATCTTAGCATCATAGTAAGCATTGAGGAACTTACCTGCGTCATCTCTTGAGAAGCCGTATGTCATCTGTGTAAGGTCGTTAGTACCGAAGCAGAAGAAGTCAGCTTCCTTAGCAATCTCATCAGCTGTAAGAGCAGCTCTTGGGATTTCGATCATTGTACCAACTTCGTACTTGAGGTCGATGCCTGCAGCAGCGATTTCAGCGTCAGCTGTTTCAACAACAACCTTCTTAACGAACTTGAGTTCCTTAACATCGCATACGAGCGGAATCATGATTTCAGGCTCAACTGTCCAGTCTGCGTGTGCCTTCTGAACATTGATAGCAGCACGGATAACTGCCTTTGTCTGCATCTTTGCAATTTCAGGATATGTTACTGCAAGACGGCAACCACGGTGACCCATCATTGGGTTGAACTCGTGGAGTGAAGCGATGATTGTCTTAATGTCTTCAACGCTCTTACCCTGAGCAGCTGCGAGCTTCTCGATGTCAGCTTCCTCTGTAGGAACGAACTCGTGAAGCGGCGGATCAAGGAATCTGATTGTTACAGGATTGCCTTCGAGTGCCTCATAAAGAGCCTCAAAGTCGCCCTGCTGATAAGGAAGAATCTTGTTAAGAGCAGCTTCTCTTTCTTCAACTGTATCTGAGCAGATCATCTCTCTGAATGCAGCGATTCTGTCCTCTTCAAAGAACATATGCTCTGTACGGCAAAGACCGATACCTTCAGCACCAAGCTCACGAGCCTTCTTAGCGTCAGCAGGTGTATCAGCGTTTGTTCTAACCTTAAGAGTTCTGTACTTGTCAGCCCAAGCCATGATTCTGCCGAATTCACCTGCGATTGTAGCGTCAACTGTTGGGATAACGCCGTCGTAGATGTTACCTGTAGAACCGTCGATTGAAATGTAGTCACCCTCGTGGAATTCCTTGCCTGCGAGTGTGAACTTCTTGTTAGCCTCGTCCATTGCGATGTCGCCGCAACCAGATACACAGCATGTACCCATACCACGAGCAACAACGGCAGCGTGTGATGTCATACCGCCACGAACTGTGAGGATACCCTGTGAAGCCTTCATACCTGTGATATCCTCAGGTGAAGTTTCAAGACGAACGAGAACAACCTTTTCGCCCTTAGCGTTCCAGTTTTCAGCATCTTCGGCTGTGAATACGATCTTACCGCAAGCAGCACCCGGAGAAGCGCCGAGGCCCTTACCGATTGGTGTAGCAGCCTTAAGAGCAGCAGCATCGAACTGTGGGTGAAGAAGTGTGTCAAGGTTACGAGGATCGATCATTGCAACAGCTTCTTCTTCTGTTCTCATGCCCTCGTCAACGAGGTCACAAGCAATTTTAAGAGCAGCCTGAGCTGTTCTCTTACCGTTTCTTGTCTGGAGCATATAGAGCTTCTTGTTTTCAACAGTGAACTCCATGTCCTGCATATCTCTGTAGTGGTTTTCGAGTGTCTGACAAACATTCTGGAACTGTTCGAAAGCTTCCGGGAACTCTTCAGCCATCTTAGCGATTGGCATAGGAGTACGAACACCTGCAACTACGTCTTCGCCCTGTGCGTTGATGAGGAACTCACCCATGAGTTTCTTCTCACCTGTAGCAGGATCTCTTGTAAATGCAACACCTGTACCGCAATCGTCACCCATGTTACCGAATGCCATTGACTGTACGTTAACGGCAGTACCCCATGAATAAGGGATATCGTTGTCACGACGGTAAACGTTTGCACGAGGGTTGTCCCATGAACGGAATACAGCCTTAACTGCGCCCATGAGCTGTTCCTTAGGATCGTCAGGGAAGTCCTGACCGATTTTCTCTTTGTATTCAGCCTTAAACTGGCCTGCAAGCTCCTTAAGATCGTCAGCTGTAAGCTCTACGTCATAAGTAACGCCTCTCTCAGCCTTCATCTTGTCGATGAGCTCTTCAAAATATTTCTTACCTACTTCCATAACTACATCGGAATACATCTGAATGAATCTTCTGTAGCAGTCCCAAGCCCAACGAGGGTTGTTTGACTTCTTAGCGATAACTTCAACAACATCTTCGTTAAGACCGAGGTTAAGGATTGTATCCATCATACCCGGCATTGAAGCACGAGCACCTGAACGAACTGAAACGAGGAGTGGGTTCTCCTTGTCGCCGAACTTCTTGCCTGTGATCTCTTCCATCTTCTCGATGTACTCGTTGATCTGACCCTGAATTTCAGCGTTGATTTCTCTGCCGTCCTCATAATACTGAGTACAAGCTTCTGTTGTAATTGTGAAGCCCTGTGGTACAGGAAGTCCAAGACCTGTCATTTCTGCAAGGTTGGCACCCTTACCGCCGAGGAGCTCACGCATGTTAGCATTACCTTCTGTAAAAAGGTAAACCCATTTGTTTGCCATAACTGGTAATCCTCCTAAAAATAAATTAAGATATACGGCTGTGGCAGACTTACCCCTTGGTAAAACCTGCCTGCTTGTATAAGCCTATCGAATATTATAACAAACTTTGGTCAAAATAGCTATATTTTTTTCAAACTTTTTTCTTATAAAAAACGAGTTTTATTTTTGACAATATTGTATAAATCGTTTAAAATGCCTTTTTTTGCCCGATTTTTGTAATTTTCTCTTGAAATTTGTGATTTTTGTGAGATAATATTATGGTATGAACGAGTGCCTTGTGACAGGACTGTCTGCATCTTTGTTGTTTTGTCACAGATAAAAGGAGAAAAAATGAAGAATTGTGCCGTTATCCTCGCAGGCGGCGAGGGCAAAAGAATGAAATCCGACAAACCGAAAACATTGTCGGAGGTGCTCGGCAGACCGATGCTCTGCTGGGTTATGTCGGCTTTAAGGAAAGCCGGTATTGACGACATCTGTGTTGTCAAGGGCTTTAAAAAAGAGTGTGTCGAAGAGTATCTTTCAACCCTCAATTTTTCCGTTGAAAGCGTGTTTCAGGCTGAAAGACTCGGAACAGGTCACGCTGTGATGATGGCAAAGGATTTTCTTAAAAAGCACAGCGGCAATGTCGTTATTCTCAACGGCGACGCTCCGTTTATGGACAGCAAGACTATTGAGGATTCCCTGAAGGCTCATATTGAGAACGGTTGTGCCGCAACGGTTATTTCCGCAAAGGTTGACGATCCGACAGGTTACGGCAGAATTGTCCGTGACGAAAACGGAAATCTGCGTGCAATTGTTGAGCAGAAAGACGCCGATGAGGAAACTCTCAAAATAAATGAAGTAAACTCGGGCGGATTCTGGTTTGACTGTCAGCTTCTTCTTTCGGTTCTCGACAGAATCAAGTCGGATAACAGCGCAAAGGAATATTATCTTCCCGACGCAATCAAGCTTTTGCTTGAGGACGGAAGAAAGGTCGGAGCATTCACGGCTCAGTGCAGCGACACTGTTTTGGGTGCAAATGATCCGGCTCAGCTTGAACAGCTTAACGAAATTGCAAGAGCAAAGGGTTACAGCTGTTAATTGCTCGGTTAATCATTGGTAAACATATACTACACACATTAAAATTCAAAGGAGTTATTGCAATGAATTTTCACGGTAAGGACATTAAAATTTTCACCGGCAGTTCAAATGTTGATGTAGCTCAGGGAATTGCAGGCTGTCTTGGTCTGCCGCTTGGTAAGAGTGACTGTACACAGTTCTCAGACGGCGAAATCTCTGTTTCTCTTCACGAATCTGTTCGTGGCAGCGACTGCTTTATTGTTCAGTCAACCTGTGCTCCCGTCAACGACAATCTTATGGAAATGCTCATAATGATTGATGCCATGAAGCGTGCATCTGCTGCAAGAATCACAGTTGTTATGCCATACTTCGGCTATGCAAGACAGGACAGAAAAGCTAAGGCAAGAGATCCGATCTCGGCTAAGCTTTGTGCAGACATCATCACCTGTGCAGGTGCTGACCGTGTGCTTACAATGGATCTTCACGCAAATCAGATTCAGGGCTTCTTCAACATTCCTGTTGACCATCTTCAGGGCGCATCACTTCTCGCAAACCATATGAGAGAGAAAATCGGCGGCAAAAATGATGATTATATCGTTGTTTCTCCTGACCTCGGTTCTGTAACTCGTTCAAGAAACTTTGCATCAAAAATCGGCACAGGTCTTGCTATTATCGACAAGAGAAGACCAAAGGCTAATGTTTGTGAGGTTATGAACATCATCGGTGACGCAAAGGGTAAGAAGGTTATCCTTGTTGACGATATGATCGACACAGCAGGTACTCTCTGCAATGCCGCTAACGCTATTGTTGAAAAGGGCGGTGCAACAGAGGTTTACGCTTGCGCTACTCACGCAGTTCTTTCAGGTCCTGCAATCGAGAGAATTCAGAACAGCGCAATCAAAGAAGTTGTTCTTCTTGACACAATTCCTGTTCCGAAGGAAAAGATGATTGACAAGTTCACAATTCTTCCTGTTGCTCCTACATTTGCAGAGGCTATCGCAAGAATCTACAACGACAAGCCGTTCACAGCTGCTTTCGGTTGATAAGCGAACAATTTAATTATGTAATTAAACAGGCGGGTTTTAACTAACCCGCCATTTCGCTGTTTTACTGCAAATTTTTCAGGAATAAAACGGTACAATATGTGAGGGTGATTTAATTTTGTTTGGTATAGTTTACGGCTCCGATTCAGATAACAAAATAATGAACCGCTTTGTCGATGAGTACGAATTGTGGTGCAATGAGGGCAAAAATCCGGATATTGCGTCAATCGACCTTGACTTTGCGCTTGACCTACAGAAGAAAAGACTTGACGAAAAGGGTGTAAAGATTCAGACCGCTTTTACCGATAAGGAAACGGTGAAGAATGAAGTCCCCATAAATGCTTGTACTGCCTACGATATGGGCGAATGTAAGAGTAACATTGCGTCAAAGACATATGAGGTTACGGAGAAATACTTTAAAGACGGAAAGAAAAAGAAAAAAATCAAGGACAGATTTTTCTTTTACACAATGATTACAAGGCTTGAAAACCAAAATTCCGAGGTTGCGTGTTCGTGTCCGAACTGCGGTGCGGTAAGCAGTGTAAGAGAGCTTCTCAACGGTTGTAAAAACTGCAAAACTCGCTTTATTATGGACGATTTGTTCCCGAAGGTTACAAACTTCTACTTTGTAAAAACCTATTCGCTTGCGAACAAGTCAACGAAAAAAGTGCTTGCTCCGTACCTTCTCGGCGGAATTGCCGCCGTTGCGGCATTTACGGTATGGGTGGTTGTAAAGGACGGAACTTTTGATCCCGCAACCGCAAATATGGTCTATGAAATCGGCGTAAGAGCAATCCCCGTACTGCTCGGCGGACTTTTGGCGGGGTACCTTGCATGGGCATTAAAAACGCTTTTCGGACTTTTTGTCGGTGCGGCAAAGAGCATTCCTATGATAGGTCCGCACTTCAATTGCCAGAAAAGACTTCCGTGGCTTATGAAAGAGGTTAATCCCAATTTCTCATATGAATACTTTATCGGCAAGGTGCTTGCTTTGCTCAAGATTATGATTTTCAGCGATGATTACACAAACCTCGCAGTCTATGAGGGCAATCCGATGAAAAATCCTTTCGGAGATATTGTTGACATCAAGTACAGAGGAGTGTCAAAGCTTAATTCATTCAATGTCACAAACGGCTGTTGCTATGTTGATATGACCGTTTACGCAACGACCGTGAAAAACAAAAATTCTTCATTTAGGGTTAAAAACGAAAAGTTCAGACTTACCGTTTGCAGAAGTGTAAACGCCATGGATGACGGAGTTTTCACAATGAAAAAAGTAACCTGTAAAAGCTGCGGCGCAAGCTTTGATGCAACAAGAGAACGCAACTGCCCGTATTGCGGAAATCCTTATCATCTCGGCAACGATGACTGGGTTGTTGTAAGCTTCGGAAAAGGTTAATTTAAATTTCAGAATACATATAATAAATAAGAGGAAAACGGATATGTTCGGAAAAAACAAATCAACGGGTTCAATCGAGTACATTGTAGTGGGACTCGGCAACCCCGACAGAAAATACGAAAACACTCGTCACAACGCAGGTTGGCTTGCGATTGACCGCATTGCCGACAAGCTCGGTTGTGATGTGAACAAAATAAAATACAAAAGCTTTATCGGCACTTGCACTGTAAACGGCGCAAAAGTTATGCTGATGAAACCCACAACATATATGAACAACAGCGGTCAGGCAGTTGTTGAGGCGATGAACTTCTACAAAATCCCACCCGAAAATGTCATTGTAATTTTTGATGACATTTCGCTTGATGTCGGAAAAATGCGTATCCGTTCAAAGGGCAGTGACGGCGGTCAAAGGGGAATGCGCAGTATCATCTATCTCAGCGGAAGCGATAAATTCCCCCGCATCAAGGTTGGCATAGGCGCAAAGCCAAATCCCGACTGGGACCTTGCCGACTGGGTGCTTTCAAAGTTCACTCCCGATGAAATGAAAAAGCTTGATGAAATTTTTGACAATGCCGAAAAAGCAATCGAGCTGATTATTGACGGCAAAACCGACCGTGCTATGAATTTGTTCAACTGAAAAGGGACAAAGAAATGAATAATCTCAACTTTCTTGTTGATGTCCTCAAAGAGTCACCCGTTTTCAAAACGCTTGAAAAAAATGTCAAGCCGGGCAGAACGGTCTGTGCTTCAGGACTTTCAACAATTAACAAATCAAATATCATCTATGCGCTGTGCCGCCTTAAAGGCGTCACGGCATTTTGTCTTGCCTCCGATGAAAAAGAGGCGCAAACTTTGTGCAACGACCTTTCGTGCATGGGACTTCGTGCCTATGTTTATCCCGTGCGTGACTTCAACTTTCTCGACTTTCAGAGCCGTTCGCACGAGTACGAGCACGCAAGACTTAAAGTTTTGCTCAAACTTCTCAACCACGAATGTGATGTTGCAATTGCGTGTGTTGATGCGGCGGCACAGCTTACCGTTCCGAGAAATGTGCTTGAACAGTCGGTTATTGAATTTGAAGAGGGCAGGGAGCTCTCGCTTGAAAAGGCAACAAAGGCACTTACTCTGCTCGGCTACGAACGCTTTGATGCGGTAGAGGGCAGCGGTCAGTTTTCGCTGAGAGGCGGTATTCTCGACTTCTTTATGCCCGACAGCGACTATCCCGTGAGATGTGAATTTTGGGGTGATGAAATTACCGACCTCAGCTATTTTGACATTGAAACACAGAGAAGATTTAAAAAGGCTGACAAAATTACGCTTTCGCCCTCAACCGAAATCGTAATTGAGGACAGAGCCGCCCTTGCAGATAAAATTGAACACAAGGCAAAGCTCCTCCGTTCCAAGAACAGCGCCAAAGCCAAGGAAAAACTTTTTTCAGAGGCAGAGCTTATCCGCAGCGGTGCAATGATTGCCAATGCGGACAAATTTATCAATCAGATTTACGATAAGCCCGAGTCGCTTTTTGATTATCTCGACAGAAACACCCTCGTTTTTGCGTCCGAATTTACTGCAATTCAGGAACGGGGAAAGTCAATGGACTTTATCAGCAATGAAACCCTTATGCAAGGCTTTGAGGACGGAACTCTTTGCAGAGGTTTTGACCGCTTTGCGCTCACATTCAACGAATGTACCGAGTTTTTGCAAAGTCACGGAACAATCGTGCTTGAAAACTTTGTTCACGGAAGTATGCCTATCAAGCTGTCGGAAATCATCAGCTTTTCAACAAAACAGCTCTCGGCATGGGGCGGTTCGTATAAACAGCTAAAAGAAGATGTTGACGGACTTTTTACCCCCGAAAGCAAGGGCGTTATTTTTGCAGGAACAGAAAGAGCCGCCAAAAATCTTTGTGACACCTTTAACGCAGACGGCATAAACGCTGTTTACAGCGAGGGCGCGGATAAGATTTCAAAGGGCGAATTGCTTGTCATGCAGGGTGCATTGAGTGCGGGCTTTGAGTATCCGTCACAAAAGTTTTTTGCAATAACTTACAGTCAGGTTTCATACCGTCCCGAAAAGTCCAAAAAGAAGAAGAAAAAGACGGGACAGGAAATTTACAGCCTTTCAGAGCTTGCCCCAGGTGATTATGTTGTACACAATGTTCACGGTATCGGTGTGTTCGGCGGTATAAGAAAAATTGATACTCACGGAGTTATAAAGGACTATATCAAGATTGACTACGCAAAGGGCGATGTGCTTTATGTGCCTGTCACACAGCTTGATATGGTTGCAAAATATATAGGCCCGAAAGAGGATTCAAGGGTTAAGCTAAACCGACTCGGTTCGGGCGACTGGCAAAAGGCAAAGGCAAGGGTTAAAACCTCTGTCAAGGACATTGCCAAGGAGCTTATTGAGCTTTACTCACAGCGTATGAAAGCCAAGGGCTATGCCTTTTCGGCAGATAACGAGTGGCAGAGAGATTTTGAACTCAGCTTTGAGTATGACGAAACTCCCGACCAGCTGCGTTGTTGTGAGGAAATCAAGCATGACATGATGCGTTCGTCGCCGATGGACAGACTTCTCTGCGGTGATGTCGGATTCGGTAAAACAGAGGTTGCACTCCGTGCCGCCTTTAAGTGTATTGCAGATTCAAAGCAATGCGCATTGCTCTGCCCCACAACAATTCTCGCATGGCAGCATTATCAGACGGTAATCAAGCGTTTTGAGGGCTATCCCGTTCGTGTGGAACTGCTTTCAAGATTCCGTACAGCAAAACAGCAGAAAGAAATTCTCCAAAAGCTAAAGCGAGGAGAAATTGATATGATTGTCGGAACTCACAGACTTGTGCAGAAGGATGTTGAATTCCGTGACCTCGGACTTGCAATCATAGATGAGGAACAGCGTTTCGGTGTTGCTCAAAAGGAGAGGTTCAAGGAACTGTGCAAAAATGTCGATGTGCTTACGCTTTCGGCTACTCCTATTCCGAGAACCCTCAATATGGCAATGAGCGGTCTGCGTGATATGAGCGTTATCGAAGAAGCTCCGACAAACCGTCAGCCTGTTCAGACCTATGTGCTTGAACACGATGATGCGGTTATCAACGAGGCAATCCGCCGTGAGCTTCGCCGTGGCGGTCAGGTGTTCTATCTTCACAACAATGTTGAAACAATTTCTTCATGTGCCGCAAAAATTCAGGAGGCTGTTCCCGAGGCAAAAATCGCAATCGGTCACGGCAAAATGAAAGAGGGCGAACTCAGCGAAGTTTGGCGACAGATGCTTGAACAGGAGATTGATGTGCTTGTCTGCACGACAATTATCGAAACGGGTGTCGATTTGCCGAATGCCAACACCCTTATTATAGAAAATGCCGACTGTATGGGACTTTCGCAGTTGCATCAGCTCAGAGGCCGTGTGGGCAGAAGTTCACGAAGGGCATATGCCTACTTTACCTTCAGACGGAACAAGGTTCTCACGGAGATTCAGCAGAAAAGGCTTGCCGCAATCAGGGAATTTACAGAATTCGGCAGCGGCTTCCGCATTGCAATGCGTGACCTTGAACTGCGAGGTGCGGGCAATATTATGGGCGCACAGCAGCACGGGCATATGGAATCGGTCGGTTACGATATGTACCTCAAGCTTCTTGATGAGGCAGTAAGCGAGGAAAAGGGCGAGCAGAATGTCACAAAAGACCTCGACTGTCTTATTGATATTTCGGTTGACGCTCATATCCCCGAAAGCTATGTTGAAAGTCTTACACTTCGTCTTGATGTTTACCGCAGAATTGCCGATATCCGCAGTAACGAGGACGCAGACGATGTTATTGACGAGCTGCAGGACAGATTCGGCAAGATTCCGAACTCGGTTCTCGGACTTATCGACATTGCCCTTGTGCGTAACAAGGCTTACTCAATGGGTATTTACGAAATCAGACAGAACGGCACAACGCTCATGCTCTTTGTAAACGAACTCAAATCCCCTCAGGTTGCCGACTTGCTCATTGCTTTGGGCGGAAAGGCAAAGCTTGTTGCCGGAGCAAAACCGTGCGTTGCGGTTGAGTGCAAAAACAGTTCCGCTCCGCTTGAAATCCTCACCAAAATTTTCGGTGTGCAGTAATTTAACGGTATGAAGCCGTAATTTGTTAAGAAAAAACCTCCCGAAACTACAAAAATGCTGTTTTTCGGTGGAAATTCTCAACAAAATTTTATAAAAATGTAGACAATGACGATTTTTTTGTGTATAATCGTAAGGTACATTATCCTGTGAAAGTGTGTTTGCAGGACACTTTGCATTTAATTTTTCAGAAGGACGGTAAAAAACTATGAAGCCTAATATCAAGGTTGGTTCATTTTTACTTGCAATTGTTATGATGTTCTCAGTTTTTGCAATTGCAGGTTGTACACCCACAACAATCAACAAAGAATGGTCGTATAAGACAAGCGACAACGAGCTTGCCATCGGCGTTTATATCTACTCACTCAATGCAGCTTACAGTCAGGCTGAGTCATTTGCTAAAAAGCTTGACGATTATGATTCGACATCTGACAAGTGGCTTGATGAAAAAATCAAGGACGATGACGGCAACGAGCAGGTTGCAAGAGAGTGGATTAAAGATCAGGCTAAGAAAATGTGCCTCAGCTACCTCGTAGTTGACGAACAGCTTAAAAAGGAAAATGTAAACATCGGTCAGGCAACTCTTGACTCCGCAACAAGTCAGGCTGAATCATACTGGAATGTCGGTCCGTATGCGTCACAGGGTTATGTAATGCCGATGAAGAAGCAGTATGAAAAGTACGGCGTTTCACTCGACAGCTTTGCATACTGCACAACTCTCTACAACACAAAGTATGAGGCTCTCTTTAAAGCAGTTTACGGCAAGGGCGGTTCAAAGGAAGTTTCCGATGCCGACCTTACAAAGTATTTCAAGGAAAACTATACGGACTACTCATATCTTCCCGTGAACCTTTATACATCAACAAAAGATGAGGCAGGTTCATCAAAGAATGTTGCAATGAGCGACAAGGAAATCAAGAAGGTTGAGGATCAGCTTAACGGCTACAAGAATGACCTTAACAAGGGCGGTTCTTTTGATGATGTTATTGCATCATACAAGAAGTCAAGCGGTTCGGGAACAGATTCTTCTGTTTCAAAAGTAGAAGTTCTCGACAAGAGCTCAATCGGTGACGAGCTTAAAAAGGCTATCGGCAAGCTTGAAACAGGCAAGGCTGAAACTCTCAAGGTTGGCAGCGGCGACAGCGCAATCTATTATCTCGTTTATAAGAAAGACGTCAACAAGGATGTTGACAGCTATATCGGCAACGAATCAAACAGAGCCGGTGTACTTGCGTCAATGAAGTCAGACGAATTTTCAAAGTACATTGACAGTCTTGCAGAGAAACTCAAGTATGAAGAAAACACTTCGGTTATTGACAAGTATAAGCCCGAACTCTTCTTCGTTGCGGTTGAGCCTACAACATCGGCGTCAACAACATCGGCATCCGATAAAAGCTCAAAATAATTGATATCGGACATACAACAGACGCATTTTCAGATTATTCTGAAGAAAGGGGCTTTTATGAAAAAACATTCAAAGCTTTGCGCAATTTTTCTGACGGCACTTTTGAGCATTTCTGCTGTGAGCTTTTCCGTATCGGCAGTCGGTGAGGAAGTTGATCCCGGCGGAGATTCAAGCGTTATTGTTGATCCCGTAGAGCCGGAGCCCGAGCCCGAGCCTGAACCGGAACCATCACCGGAGCCTGAGCCACAGCCGCAGCCCGATCCTGTGTATCCGGATTCTTCGGACAGTTCATCATATGTAGATCCCGGCTATTCGTCAAGTGATTCGTCATATGACAACAACTATAACTATGACAGTAGCTATGACTACAACAATAACAGTTATGACAATAATTACAGCAGCAGTCAGACTTACTACTACTCTGAGCCGTCATATGTAGGCGGCGGTCAGTCCTATGTTGCTCCGTCAAATACTGCTCCGTCAGCGTCGCTCATCAAGTCTGACGATAACATTGACGAAAAAACTCTTTCAAGCAACGACTGGTCGGATATCGCAAAAAATCTTAAAAATACCGACACATCGGGTTCTGACGGTGATGACTTTAACTTCATCAAGAACAATAACAGCAAGGGTGACAACGGTCATTGGATGTTCTATGTTTCACTCGTTTTACTCTCACTCGGTGTTGCAGGCATTGCGTACTTTGTAATTTCAACTGTTCTCAACAGAAAGAAGAGAGTCACGGTCGGCGGCAGAAGTAACGCTCCAAAGAGCAAATCTGCACAGCAACAGCGTTACGGCAGTAACGATGATTATGCTGATGATTACTCATCTTCAGGCAGAAAGTCCGAAAGACGCAGTAAGTACGATACTGCCGAAATTCAGCTTCCAAAGAACAGCCAAAAGGGCGGAAGAAGATACAAATAATTAGATAAATTTATAAAACAAAAGCAGTTCCAAAATCGGAACTGCTTTTTTGTTTGACTGTGTAATTAAATTTTCACATGACTTCTGTCTGAATGTCAAAATCAGTTTTTGTCATACGGCTTTTTGTATGCCTCTTTGAACGGTCTTACCGTGCCGTCCTTTTCCTCAACGCTTACATTGTCAAGTGTTGCGTTGAACTGTGTGCGGATTTCGCCGAGATAAATTTTGTACAGCTCTTTCTGTTCTTTTTGCTCAGCCTCGGTAAGTCCCTGTTCCTTTTTCTTTTTTGCAAGCTCGTTAATTCTGTCAAGCATCTTTTTATCCATAAGTCAATCCTCCCGACCGTTATTTTGTTTTTGAGAGCAATCTGCTCCAAAGCTATGATATCACACAATCAGCCAAAGTGCAAATTTTCGATTTCTCGGTTGAAAACAAAAATTTTTTGTGCTATCATTCAATTAAAGCCGTTATACGGCAAATTTTTCGGCGGTGAATTATGGAAAATTTCAGCTTATTACACCCGACAAATTCAAATGCATCCTACAGAACTCTCAACAAAGAGGCGCTGAATGATTTGTCGGTTGATTATATATGTGACGCTCTCACAAAAGAGCAGTATGAACGCAACAGCATAAAGCAACTACTGATAAATATTACGGATGACGAGGAAGTTATAAAATATCGTTGCGATGTTTTTGAGGATTTTCTCCGTTTTCCGAAACTTCGTGATGATCTATCCGCACTTCTTGTAAAGCTGAACGATTTGCGTGAAATTGAGCGCTTTCAAAAGGATACCGAGGCATCTTCCTTGTGGCAGCTTGTAAACCGACTTCGTGAAATGGACGGCTATGTCGATTGCATTACAAGAATAAAAAACACGCTTGAAACAATTGAAGTAAAGTCGCAGGGTCTGCTTGAGCTCAAGAAAAATGTTCAGTCAATTTACAATGACAGCGGTTTTCCCGAACTAAAAAAGGATATAATAGATACGCTTGCAAAGGCTCAAAAGCTCAAGAGCATTACACTCGGTGTGAATCTTGACGATTTGCTCCGCCCAAAGAGTGTGGGTGTAATCTCACTCAATGACAAAGAATTTACCGACAGCGGTATTCTCAAAAGATTTATGAAGTTTACAAACCGTGACAGCGAACTGCATCACGGCAACGATGTTTCGGGATTTTTAAGCTTTCATCCGTCCAATCCGTCAACCTCGCAGTTCGGGCTGGGACAGTTTGTTGTGGGCGCTCAGCAGGATGTAAACCACACTATGAACAGCTCGCTGACCGGCGCAGATCCTATGTCTGACGCACTCAAAAATGTTGTGACCGATATCCTCCGCAGAACCGTAAATGACATAAAATCAATGCTCAACAGATATGTCAATGTCAACGGCTATTCGTTCGTTTCACTTATGCCCGAAATCATTTTCTATATTCGCTTTGCAGAGCTTTGTGATAAGATGAAAAAGAAAAATCTTCCGCTGTGCAAGGCAGAAGTTTTGCCGAAAGAGGACAGGAACTGCTGCCTTAAAGATGTTTACAACCTCAAACTCGGCATAAAATCGGCAAACGGTGAGAATTTGGATATTGTCACAAACGATATTGATTTTAACGATGACAGGCGAATTTACATTCTGACAGGTCCGAACCGTGGCGGTAAAACCACGATTACTCAGGCGGTCGGACTTGCGTTCCTGCTTGCTCAGAACGGAATATATGTTCCTGCAACGCAGATGAAATTCAGCCCATGCGACAGCATTTTTACGCATTTTCCTGCCGATGAAAACGATACCGTTGACCTCGGCAGACTCGGTGAAGAAAGCAAAAGACTTGCCGAAATTTTCTCCTCAGCAAGCCGTTACAGCCTGCTTTTACTCAACGAAAGCCTTGCAACAACCAATGTTGCCGAGGGCTTGTACATTGCCCGTGATGTTGTCAAATCAATGCGATATCTCGGCACAAGGGCGATTTTTAATACCCATATGCACGATTTGGCTCGCAATCTTGACGAGGTGAACACAACCGTAAAGGGCGACAGCAAGGTTGAAAGTCTGGTAACAGGTGTCGAAAACGGACAGCGTTCGTTCAAGGTTTTCATCGCTCCGCCTCAAGGTGTAAGCTATGCCAAAGACATTGCCGAAAAATACGGTGTAACCTTTGACAAAATCAAAAATCAGATTGACCGGCAGCGTGTCGCTGCACCCGGTTCGGGAAGATAGTATGTAATAATAAAAACATATTATGCCCGAGCGGAAGGTTTAATTAAATGTAAAATTGAAAATTGCGGTCGGGCAGACAGTTTGCAAAATGCAAATTATTGTCGCCCGACTGTTTTTGTATATATGAAAGTTGTTAATATACTGTAGCGGCGGTCAGTGACCGCCATTTGTTTTGGTTGTGAAACCAAAACAATCGGTAGGGGCGCTCATCGGACGCCCGCACGGCGAGCCGCCGTTCCCAATTCGTGAAGATAGTATGTAATAATAAAAACATATTATGCCCGAGCGTAGCATTGCAATTATTTTGTTATATTCAGAAAATTCGTATAAAAGAAAACGGAGTGCATTACGCACTCCGTTTTCTTACGCCCACAAAATAATAAAAAAAGAAGGAAATAGCTGTTTAATAAAATAACAGTTTAACCTTGCAGAATTTCAAGTCATTTCCTGCAAAACGTTACCCTATGCGAGTATTCTAACACTAACAGTAATAAAAGTCAAGACTGTTATACTATTTTTTGTTATTGATAGTAATAATATCGTTTAACTTTACACATTGAATAAATCATGTGTCTGAAATTTGTGCGGATTATCAAAAGAAACCTGCCTGTCTGAAGAAGAAAATCCACAAAAACATCGTGAAACACGCTAAAACCGAAGTGAACACAACCGCCGCACCTGCAAGTTTGAAGTCGCTGTCCATTTGCTGAGCCATTGTGAATGACGAAACCGCACACGGCGATGCAAAAAGTCCGATAAGCGACACAAAGTCAACTCCTCTGATTCCTATAAGCGCCGCCGTACCCAGACAAAGTGCCGGCACAACAACAAGTCTTGCGATTATGCAGATTATGAGGTTGCGTGAACAGCCTTTTATGCTGTCAAATGTGACAGACGCACCGAGTACAATCAGCGCAAGCGGAGTTGCAACCGCCGCAATATCCGAAACCGTTTTGTCAATTGTTTCCGGAAGGCTTATATTGAACGCAACAGACAAAAGTCCGAGCACAGAGCCGATAATCAGCGGATTTTTGGCAATGCCTTTTAAAATTTTAAGCACATTTATCTTTTGCCCTCTGAAAATTTCAAGCGTGATGACGGCAAGCATATTGTAAATCGGAACAACAACAGCAACAAGCACGGCTGTCATGCCAAGCTTATCCTTGCCGAAAATATTCGCCGCAATCGGAAGTCCCATAAGTACAAAATTACTGCGGTAAATCGCCTGAATCATCGCACCACGGCTGTAATTTGACTTTTCAACAAGGAGTGTAAACCCGATTGACAAAAAGTAAATCGTGAACACGCCAATAACCGCAAAGGCAAGCAGCTTTGGGCTGAAAACGCTTGAAAAATCTGAGCCGTAGATGTTATTGAACATCAGAAACGGAAAAAATACATTGAAAACAATTTTGTTAAGCTGAGGCAGAAAGCTGTCCTGCAAAATTTTTAATTTTCTCACAAGAAAACCGATGAAAAGCATTATGAACATCGGCAGAACCGCATTAAGCGCAACGAAAAAGCTCTCCATAAAATCACCTCTTTTCAGCATACCACATTGCAAAAATTTTTTCAACAAAGCATATACCCGAAAATGTACATTTATTCAAGTTGAAATATGTAGATTTGTGTGTTAAAATATTCTGTGAACGATTTAAAATGAAACAACGAGGTGTGTCCATGAAAAAATGTGAATTCTGCGGAAAACAGATATCGTATTTTGACCAGTATTGTGATGATGAGTGTCATATTAAAGCAAATAAATTTTACGAAAAGGGCGAGCGTTTCGGCAAGCTGTTTGCGGTAATCAATATGATTTGTGTGTTCGGAATTCCAATCGGACTTTTTATGCTCTCGTTTGCAAGAGAGGTCGGTCTTACCGTTGCACTTGCAAGCTGTGTAATTCTCGGAATTATGCTCATTATTCTTCCGTTTCCCACGGAAAATATGATTTCAAAATTCAAAATTCAGAAAGCCGTAAAAATCACAAGAATGATTGGCGGTGCGGTAATTTTCCTCGGAGTGCTGATTTTGCTCCTTGCATTGTTAATTAAATTCTGATTTAAATTGAATAAAACGAAAAATTGCGTCAATACTATTTTCAGCAAATACAAAGGAGGACTTTGAATGCTCGATAAAATAGCATTGACGCTTCTTATTATCGGCGGACTCAACTGGGGAAGTGTCGGCATTTTTCAGTTTGATCTTGTTGCGTGGATTTGCGGCGGACAGACAGGAATCATAAGCCGTATTGTTTATATCCTTGTCGGACTTTCCGCAATCTGGTGCATTACACTTTTATTCAGGGACACAAGCGACACCGTGACGGACGGAACAGTTACCAATTCGTAGATTTTATGAATTATTGTAATGTAGGGGCGAACCGTGTTCGCCGGCCGTGTGTGTTGCACACGGTTGAACGCAATGCGTTCAAATTTAAAAATACGGATAAGAAATAACCATAAACAAAAAACAGGCTGTCATATGACAACCTGTTTTCTTATGTAATATTTACTGCGTGGCAGATTTATTTCAATTAAAGTGCCTCAACAATGGCTCTTGTATCTCTTGCGATAACCATTTCTTCGTCGGTTGCAATGAGTTCAACTCTGATTGCAGAATCAGGAGTTGAGAGTGTGCCTGTAACACCGCATGTAGCCTGCTTGTTGAATTCCTTATCCATCTTAACGCCAAGGCATTCAAGATAGTCGCAAACCTTTTCACGGAGCATAGGCTGGTTTTCACCGATACCCGCCGTGAATACGATGCCGTCACAACCGCCGAGCGCTACATAATAACTGCCGATGTACTTTGCAATCTGGTAGTAAAGCATTTCGTGGGCAAGGTGAGCTCTCATATTGCCGTCTGCCTCGGCTGCACAAACATCACGGTCGTCAGACGAAACGCCTGAAATGCCCAAAAGTCCCGATTCCTTGTTGAGAATCTTTGACATTTCCTCGGGAGTGAGATGCTCTTTTTCAGCGATAAATGTGATAACAGACGGATCAAGTGAACCTGAACGGGTACCCATCATAAAACCGCCGAGAGGAGTAAGTCCCATTGTAGTGTCGATAACCTTACCGCCCTTTACGGCTGTGATTGAAGAACCGTTGCCGATGTGACAGGTAATAAGCTTGAGCTCTTCCTTTTTTCTGCCCATAAGGTCAGCCATTTTTTCGGAAACATAACGGTGAGATGTGCCGTGAAAGCCGTACTTTCTTACACCGAACTTTTCATAATACTTGTAAGGCACTGCATACATAAATGCTTTTTCGGGCATTGTCTGGTGAAAAGCAGTATCAAAAACCGCAACCTGCGGAACTTTCGGACCGAAAACTCTTGTGCAGGCCTCAATGCCCTGAAGGTGTGCAAGGTTGTGAAGAGGTGCAAGAGGAGCAAGCTCTCTGATTTTGTTGATTACCGAGTTATCTACAAGCACCGACTTGTCAAAGTACGCACCGCCCTGCACAACTCTGTGACCTACGGCGGAAACCTCGGACAAATCGCTGATTGCACCGTATTCGGGATCTAAGAGTGCATTTTTAACAGCCTCAAAAGCCTGAGTGTGATTAAGCATCTGTGTTTTGCGGTTGATTTTTTTGCCGTCGGGTGTTTTAAAACCAATGAAAGCACCGTTCTGACCGATTCTTTCACAGTTACCCTTTGCGAGAACTGCCTCGTTGTCAGTATCAATAAGCTGGTACTTGAGCGAGGAACTGCCTGCGTTGATTACGAGAATTTTCATTACAATCGTCCCCTTTGGTAGTTGTTTTCAGTTTAAAATATAAGAAATATATTTGCCTGTCGTCATATTTTATACTATAATGTAAATCAGAAAAAGACTTTTCAAAATTGACAGGTCACACATACATATGATACTCCAAATTATGTATGTTTTCAAGTGTTTTTTACAATATGTATGCGAAATAAAGGCTTCGGAGGAATAGTTATGGCAACAGCTGTCATCTGCGAATTCAATCCGTTTCACAACGGTCATAAATATTTGCTCGAAAGTGCAAAAAATGTGCTTAAAGAGCCGGTCATAGCAATTATGAGCGGCAGCTTTACCCAGCGTGGTGAGGTTGCTGTGTGCGACAAATTTGTCCGTGCAAAATCTGCCCTTGAAAACGGTGCGGATTTGGTGCTTGAACTGCCCGTTGTGTTCTCACTTTCGGGGGCTGAGGGCTTTGCAAAGGCAGGTGTTGCGATTGCGTCGGCTTTTGAATGCACAAATCACCTTGCTTTCGGCAGTGAAAGCGGTGACTGCGAACTGCTCAAAAAATCCGCAAACGCTGTTTGTGATGAAAGGGTACAGGCTCTTGTGCGTGACGGAATGAAAAACGGCGGATACTACCCCCGTGAACTTGAAAATGCCGTCAAAACGGTTTTCGGAGATGAGATTTCGTCCGTACTTTGTGAACCGAACAATATTCTTGGCGTTGAGTATATAAAGGCATTGAACGGTACGGGTGTTGAGCCGTTCTCGGTTGCAAGAACAGGTGTTGCACACGACAGCCGAATTGCGGGCGAGGGCTTTGCGTCTGCGTCACACATAAGAGAAATGTTGCGTAACGGTGAAAATGCGAAGAAGTACGCTCCGCACATTCCCGATGAAATCACATTCCCCGAAAATCTTGACAGACCGTTATTGTACAGCCTGCGTACTATGACAAGAGAGGACATTGCAAAACTGCCCGATGTGGGTGAGGGACTTGAAAACAGAATTGCCGATGCGGCAGTGCGTTGCAGTACCTCATCAGAAATTGCCGACCTTGTAAAGACAAAGCGCTACACTCATGCACGCATACGGAGAATACTCGCCTGTGCATTGCTCGGAATTGAAAAAGCTCATACGCAAATCCCGATTGAGTATGTCCGTGTTTTAGGTTTTACAAACGAGGGGGCGGAATTGCTCAAAGACTGCCGACTGAATATTGTCACCTCAGCAAGCAACGGTATCAGAACAGGCGGCAACACAAAGGCATTGCTTGAAAAGGACATTTTAGCCTACGATATTTCGGCACTTGCGTATGATATTCCAAAAAGGAGCGGTCTTGATTTTACAACGCCTATTGTGAAAATATGACATTGGTCGATTGATTCGTCAATGATATGCCGAAAACGGCAGTTTCTGAGGATTTTTCTTACATTTTTTACCGCAAAAAACAGCGGATTTTACGGGATTTTTATCTTTTTTGTGAGAAGTGCAACAATAAGTGTGTAATCTTTTTGTAATTATTATTGAACCCGATAAAAGTAGAAAAATGGTCAAAAAAACATTGACAAATATTTAACAAAGATGATAAAATAGAATCAATCGAGAATTAGCTAAATTCTGAAACAACGATTGAAAGGATCCAGAAAAATGAAAAGAATTCTTTGCTTTCTGATGGCGTGCACAATGTGCGCATCAGCGGCGGTCGGACTCTCAGGATGCGGTTGTGACGACAACACATCAAACAGCAGTAAGCCCGGCTACAAGGTTGAGCCGACAGAGCCTGACCTTACAAACGGAGATTTCGGATTTTTCATTATCAATAAGGAAGAACTTATGATTACAAAGTACACAGGTTCTGACACGGTTATTGAAATTCCCGAAAGCTACAAGAACTACAAAGTTACCGTAATCGGTGCAAGCGTGTTCAATGACTCCAAAATTACGGAAGTAACAATTCCGTCAAGTATCAAGCAAATTGAAGATTATGCCTTTTCAAGCTGTCACAGCCTCACAAAGGTAAATCTTTCCGAAGGTCTTGAAATCCTTAACAACAGCGTGTTCTTTAACTGCTCTGAGTTAAGAGAAATCAAGCTTCCGAGTACACTCAAAGAAATCGGACCGAGAGCTTTTTCGGGTGCGGCACTTAACAATGTTGTTCTTCCCGACAGCGGTAAACTTACAAAGATTGATGAATATGCTTTTTATCAGTCGCGTGAGCTTACAGACATTACAATTCCGGCTTGTATTACAAGTATTCCCGACAATGTATTCGCAGAATGCAGTAAGGAAGTTACAATCCACGGAGCAAACGGTTCATATGCCCAGAGCTATGCTAAGAAAAACAACCTTAAATTCAAGGCTGACTTAAACAGTTCTTCAACAAAGACAACAAAGGCAACAAAGGCAACAAAGGCAAGCGGTAAGGCTGCCGAGAAAGCCGAGTAATTGAGGCAAATTAATTTGATATCATTTTCAGCTTTGCTGAATCTAATATAATTATGCAAGATAAGAGGTAGATTAAATGAGTACAAAAGAGTATCCTATCGTAGATAACGCAGAAAGCTTTGAAGCTGCCCTTGCAAGAGTAAGAGAAGCTCAGAAAATTTTTGCTACCTACACACAGGAGCAGGTTGACAAGATTTTTCTTGCTGCCGCTACTGCTGCTAACCAGATGAGAATTCCGCTCGCTAAGATGGCTGTTGAAGAAACAGGCATGGGCGTTGCAGAAGATAAGGTTATCAAGAACCACTTCGCATCTGAGTATATTTACAATGCTTACAGAAATGTTAAGACTTGCGGCGTTCTTGAGGAAGACAAGGCTTACGGCATTAAGAAGATTGCTGAGCCAATCGGTGTAATCGCTGCCGTTATTCCTACAACAAACCCAACTTCAACCGCTATCTTCAAGACACTCGTTTGTCTTAAGACAAGAAACGGTATCATCATCAGCCCGCATCCCCGTGCTAAGAAGAGCACAATTGAGGCTGCCAAGGTTGTTCTTGAAGCTGCTGTTAAGGCAGGCGCTCCGGAGGGTATCATCAGCTGGATTGATATTCCTTCACTCGAACTCACAAACACACTTATGCAGGAAGCTGACTGCATCCTCGCAACAGGCGGCCCCGGCATGGTTAAGGCTGCTTATTCATCAGGTAAGCCTGCACTCGGTGTTGGCGCCGGTAACACACCTGCTATCATTGATGAAACAGCTGACATTTTACTCGCAGTTAACTCAATTATCCACTCAAAGACATTTGATAACGGTATGATCTGTGCTTCAGAGCAGTCTGTTATCGTTGAAAAGAAGATTTACAGCAAAGTTAAGAAGGAATTCAAGGCTCGTGGCTGCTACTTCCTTAACGAGGAAGAGACAGAGAAGGTTAGAAAGACTATCATCATCAACGGCGCTCTTAACGCTAAGATTGTTGGTCAGAAGCCTGTTACAATCGCAGCTCTTGCAGGTGTAACAATTCCTGAGGAAACAAAGGTTCTTATCGGTGAGGTAGAATCAGTTGACATCAGCGAAGAGTTTGCTCACGAGAAGCTTTCTCCTGTACTCGCTATGTACAAGGCTGAAGATTTTGAAGATGCTATTGCAAAGGCTGAGCATCTTATTGCTGACGGCGGTTACGGTCACACATCTTCACTTTATGTTGACGCTGTAAACGAAAGAGCAAAGATTGACGAGTTCGCATCAAGAATGAAAACTTGCCGTATCCTTGTTAACACACCTTCTTCACAGGGTGGTATCGGTGACCTTTACAACTTCAAGCTTACTCCTTCACTCACACTCGGCTGTGGTTCATGGGGCGGCAACTCTGTTTCTGAGAATGTTGGTTGCAAGCACCTTATCAATATTAAGACAGTTGCCGAGAGGAGAGAAAATATGCTTTGGTTCAGAGCACCTGAAAAGGTTTATATCAAGAGGGGCTGTATGCCTGTAGCTCTTCAGGAACTCAAGGATGTAATGGGTAAGAAGAGAGCATTCATCGTTACTGACTCATTCCTTTATAAGAATGGCTACACAAAGCCAATCACAGACAAGCTCGATGAAATGGGCATCACATATACAACATTCGCAGATGTTGAGCCTGACCCATCACTTATTTCAGCTCAGAAGGGTGCAGAGGCTATGCGTAAGTTTGAGCCTGACTGCATTATCGCACTCGGCGGCGGTTCAGCAATGGATGCCGGCAAGATTATGTGGGTTCTCTATGAGCATCCGGAAGTTGACTTCCAGGATATGGCTATGCGTTTCTGCGATATCCGTAAGAGAGTTTACACATTCCCGAAGATGGGTGAGAAGGCATACTTCATTGCTATCCCAACATCATCAGGTACAGGTTCTGAGGTTACTCCTTTCGCAGTTATCACAGACCAGAATACAGGCGTTAAGTATCCGCTTGCTGACTATCAGCTTATGCCTAAAATGGCAATCGTTGATGCTAACAACATGATGAGCGGTCCTAAGGGACTTACAGCTGCATCAGGTATCGACGCTGTTTCTCACGCACTTGAGGCTTACGCTTCAATGATGGCTACAGATTTCACAGACGGTCTTGCACTCCGTTCACTCAAGCTTATCTTCGAGTATCTCCCTGCTTGCTATGACAACGGTATGAACGAGCCTGTTGCTCGTGAGAAGGTTGCTCACGCTGCTACAATGGCAGGTATGGCATTCGCTAACGCATTCCTCGGTGTTTGTCACTCAATGGCTCATAAGCTCGGTGCTTTCCATCATGTACCGCACGGTATTGCTAACGCACTTATGCTTGAGCAGGTAATCAGATTCAACTCAGCAGAAGTTCCTGCTAAGATGGGTACATTCCCACAGTATGATCACCCGCACACACTCGCTCGTTATGCTGAAGTAGCTCGTTACCTCGGCCTCGGCGGCAAGAACGATACAGAGAGCGTTGAAAACCTTATCAAGGCTGTTAACGACCTCAAGGCAAGAGTTGGCATCAAGAGCTCTATCAAGGATTATGTTCCGGACGAAGAGGACTTCCTCAACCGTCTTGACGCTATGACAGAGCAGGCATTTGATGACCAGTGCACAGGTGCAAACCCAAGATATCCGCTCTTCAAGGAAATCAAGCAGATGTACCTCAATGCTTACTATGGCAACAACAGCGAGACTGTTTAATCTATCTCGTAAAGCATAATTACAGAACACCCTGCCCCCGTGGCAGGGTGTTTTGTTGTATATGGATAATACCGCAATTTTCCATTTTCCATTTTTAACTTTCAATTTAAATAAACTTCCGCTCGGGTGTAATGTGCTTTTAATATTACAAACCATTATGCACAATGCACAAAAGAATGTTAAAAATTTCACAAATATTTAGTTAAAAGTTTAACAAATTTTTATGCACTTCGCATAAAATATCTTGCTCTTTTTGTTTGAAAAGTAAAAAATATTTTATTTGTATTTGCTAAATGCACAAAGAAAATTAAAATTATTTTGTTATTTTTACACTGTACTAACCCCTGAAATTGTTGTATAATATAACCGAAGCAATGAAAGATTGCTTGATGAATTTTTAATATTTTAAAGCGAAAGGGGCTTTATTATGAAATTAGATACAGTTCTTGCAAAAAGAGAGAACAAGGTAGTTTATAAAGACGGTGCGCTTGCAGCCAAGGTTTTTGACGAGTGTTATCCGAAATCAGATATTCTTAACGAGGCTCTTAATCAGGCGAGAGTTGAGGAAACAGGACTCAATATTCCGAAAATTGAAGAGGTTACAAAGATTGACGGAAAATGGGCAATCATCTCCACCTTCATCGAGGGCAAAACTCTTGCGGAGCTTATGGCAGAGCATCCCGAAAAAGAGGACGAATACCTCAATCTCTTTGTTGACATTCAGGTTAAAATCCTCAGCCAAAAAGCACCGTTGCTTAACAAACTCAAGGATAAGATGAAACGCAAAATCAGCGAAACCGACCTTGACGCAACAACAAGATATGAGCTTGAAACCCGTCTTAACGGTATGCCGAACCACACAAAGGTTTGTCACGGCGATTTCAACCCGAGTAATGTTATCATTGACGAGTCGGGTACACCGTATGTTATTGACTGGTCACACGCAACACAGGGTAACGGTTCAGCCGATGCCGCAAGAACCTACCTCTTGTTCCGTTTGAATCATCAGGAAGAGCTTGCAGAAAAGTATATGAAGCTTTACTGCACAAAGACCGACACAGCCCGTCAATACGTTGACCGCTGGCTTCCGATTGTAGCCGCATCACAGTCTGTTAAGGGCAAACCCGAAGAGAGAGAGTTCCTTCTCAAATGGGCAAGTGTTTGCGAATACCAGTAATGCCGTATAAATGTATTTTTAATTCATATTTTACTCAGCAAAATTTCATTTTGAAATTTTCTCTCCTCTGTTTTTTTCATAATTGTATTACGGAAACCGAATAAAAGCAGCTCCCGCTCCAAATGCTTGGTGCGGGAGCTGCTTTTTTGATGCGAAATTTATGTTGACGGTACGCTGTAAATATTACAAAAGGTTACAAATTTTGTAATATTTCGCTTTAATTTGGTGCTTGAAATGAAGATTTTGTGAGTGAAACTGCATCAAATTTTCTGAATTAGCAAAAAATACGGGCTTTGGGGTTGATTTTTTAAAAGAGTGATGTTATAATGGTTACAATGTTGTTATCAAGGTGTAACCTGATTTGTAATTTACTGTCAGATTTGGTAACAATTTTTCGGTCAAATCTTCCGTACAGATTAAAACGGACTGTACTTTGAGTCGGTCGTTATTTTTCTGTAAGAGCTTTGACTCTCTGAAAAAATGGAGGTAATTAACGATGCAGAGAATAAAAAAGATTACTGCAATCATTCTGAGTGTTCTCACACTTTCAAGTGTATGCGTATTCGGTTCTTCATTTTCTGCCGGTGCAAAAGGCACGGGTGCAGGTCTTGCAGAATGGGCACTCAATGCCTATAACAGCGGATGGTCATATGTTTACGGCGGTTCAACTCCCGGAGCGGTTGACTGTTCAGGTCTTATCTATTCATATGCCGGCGGCGAAAGATGCGGTAATCCACAGCTTGAAACAGCTACCGAAACAGGTTCGGTAAGTGCAGGCATTCCTAATGTTCACGGTCTTGGACTTTGGCGTCCCGGTCATGTCGGCGTCTATGTCGGCAACGGTATGGAGGTTGACGCAAGAGGTGATGAATACGGTGTTTGCTATGAGGCAATCGGCGGTTATAACAATTGGACATACTGGTTCAAGCTTGCCGCAGTTTCATATGTAACAAACGGTTGGGAAAGCTTTAACGGCAACTACTACTACTACGAAAACGGCGAGTACATTGTAAATACTTCAAGAACAATTGACGGTACTACATATTACTTTGACTCACAGGGCAGATCGAGCAAGACTCCTTCAAACACTTCTTCAAGCAGTTCGTCGGGTTCAAGCTCATCAGGTTCTTCAAGTTCATCAGGCAGCTCATCATCTTCAAGCAACACACCGAGCGTTTACAAGAACGGTTCATCGGGTGCTGAGGTAAAGAAGATTCAGCAAAGACTTGCTGACCTCGGCTATTATGACGGTGCAGTTGACGGTTACTTCGGTGACGCAACAGAGGAGGCTTATAAGGCATTCCAGAAAGCCGCAGGTCTTACAGTTGACGGTATTGCAGGCGATTCGAGAAATACACTTTATTCGGAGAATGCTCCCGAAGCTCCAAAAGCCGATACAACAACAAAGACTGAGGACAAGCCCGAAGAAGAAACAACTGCTCCCACAGAGGCGACAACAGAGCCTGTAACAGAGGCAGTTCAGTATCAGAACGGTGACGAAAACGATGAAGTAACTGCAATTCAGCAGCAGCTTATAAAGCTCGGCTACTTTGCAATGGATGCAACAGGCTACTACGGTGAATATACAGCACAGGCCGTTGCAAATTTCCAGAATCAGAATTCACTCGATTCAACAGGTATTGTTGATGAGAAAACATACAACGCACTGTTCAGCGACAACGCAGTTGCAAACCCCAAAACAGAGGTTGTAAGCGGCGAGGTTTCTCCGGCGGTTTCAGCCGCTCCGATTGAGATGCCTTCTTCAACAGGTGCGTCGCAGTTCATTCTTTCAAACGAAAAGAATCAGAACTACTCGGACACAGCATCAAGCGTTGCCGTTCAGTCCGTAAAGTCTGCCGACAAGGCTCTTGCAAAGTCAAATGCCGCAAGCACACCGACTCTTGTTGCCGCAGTTCAGAGATCCGCAAATGTAGGTCTTTGGTTTGTGCTTGTTGCAGTTATCCTCGGCGCAATTGCTTTTGTATTCTTCCTTCGTGACAGAAAGCTTTCAAGATATTCAAGATATGTCGCAAGAAAGAAAAAAAGAGCTACCAAAGCCGAACTTGACGCAAGATGGTAATTGATATATAATCCGATTATTAAACAGTCGATTGCAAAGCAGTCGGCTGTTTTTGCTTGATTGAAAATGGAAAATTGAAAATAGAAAATTGTGGTCGGCGGTGTGCCACCACAATCTATTCGAGAAGATACTCGGATAAAGGAATTGCATCAGATGCCCGAATACGGCATTGATGCAATTTTTGCTTTATATTGCTTTATATGAAAGTAAATGTATACTTGTAGGGGTAGCTTTGTGACCGCAGGTAAAGGCAGAAATTGTATGCCAAAACAAATTTTATAAATGCCGCAAACCCGTAGGGGCGTTCATTGGACGCCCGCATTGATGAAACTATTTGTTTTATTAAAATGTTTTGATGTGATGAAAATTATGGATTGTTTGTAGCGGCGAACCGTGTTCGCCGCTACGGGTTGACAATTACTTTATGACATTTATTATGTTTTGCATTTATCATACATTCGTGTTAAAATACAAGATGAAAAAGTGTGTGGAAAGAAAGCGGTGACTGTTAATGAAAAAATCCGAAAAACCAATCGGCAAAATAAAAGTCAAAAAGTCGATTTTCAAAAGGCTTTTCTTTCACATACTTGTGCTGTTTATTTTGGCGGTGATTGTTTCGGGTACGCTCAATTGCATTGAAAACATTCAGCGCACAAGGCGGTTTACACGACAGCTGACCGAAAGTGCGTCAAAGGTTGCAACAGAAACTTTTGAACGCTACGATATAAACGCATTGCTTGATAATCCCGATTCCGAAGAATACCGGAAAGCCGTTAAGACCTTGAGGTGGATTTGTCAGACGAATCACCTTGAATATATGTACATTTACATTCCGAATTTTGACGAAAACAAGGTTACATATGTTATGACTGTTGCCGATGATGACAGCGAAAACGAGAATGTTTTAAATATGAGAAGTGCAGGTGCAGAGGTTGACCACAGCTTGTGGGACGCTGAAAAAGAGGCGTGGGAAAATCCTAACCTTGTCACGGCTTACGAATATCAGAATGACAGCTTCGGCAGTTTTTACACGGCATTTTCAGCGATTCAAGGCAAGGATGGCAAGCCTGTTGCATTAATCGGTGCGGACTATTCGCTGACGCAGATTTATACGGAAATCATTTTCTATACTGCAATGCGAGTTCTTGCGTTGTTTGTTGTGCTGGCAATTGTATTCTTGCTTGTAATGCGGTTTGTCAGAAAAAAGATGTATAATCCGATACTTTTGATTTTTGAAAAAATTCGAGGATACTTTTCCGACAAGGCTGACTGCACAAATACAAAGAAAGCGTTTGTGCCGATAAAACTCGGCTCTGACGATGAAATTCAGCTTTTGGCTGATTATTTCAACGATATGGCTCACGATGTAGAAACTTATGTTGAAAAAAATTCCGCCCTTGCGAGTGAAAAGGCTAAGAATGAAACCGAGCTTGAGGTTGCAAGGCGGATTCAGTACGGAATAATTGCGAGAGAAAAGAATGTTGCTTTTGCCGATTGTTTTGATGTTTCAGCAAGAATGGAGTCTGCAAGACAGGTAGGCGGCGATTTTTACGATTGCTTTGCATTGCCTGACGGCAGAATATGTGCCGTAGTCGGTGATGTGTCGGGCAAGGGCGTTGCGGCGGCAATGTTTATGGCTTTTGCAAAAACTCTTATCCACGAAAAAATGACCGAAAATGCAGAACCCGACAGGGCATTTGAAGAAATCAACAGGGAACTCTGTTCGTCAAATCCCGAGGGAATGTTTGTAACTGCATTCGCCGTGATTTTTGACAAAAACAGCGACAGCTTTTTGTACATAAATGCAGGTCATAACAAGCCTGTTGCGGTGAGCAACGGCAAGGCTGAATTTTTAGAATGTAAGCCGTGTATAATGCTCGGTGTGTTTGATGATGCAAGATATGTTGTGAACAGCGCTGAATTTGGAAACGGCGATATAATCTGCCTTTACACCGACGGTGTGAATGAGGCAACAAATGCGGATAATGAATTTTTCGGCAACGAAAGACTTGTGTCTGCCTGTCAAAATGCCGAACAGACTGCAAAAGGTGTGTGTGACGGAGTTTATGACGCTTTGACGGACTTTACCGAAAATGCGGAGCAATTTGACGATATAACAATTGTTGCAATAAAAAACAGCAAAAACAGAGATTGAAGGGTTATGAATGTTTAAATCGGAAAACAATCAGATTACAATAGAACAGGTGAGAAAGCTTGACGAGGAATATACTCTTGTCGATATCCGAGATGAAATTTCGTTTGAATACGGTCACATTGACGGTGCAAAGAATATTCCGCTTGCAAAAATCAAAGAGGATAATTCACTTTTGCCAAAAGACAAGCTTGTTGTCCTCTGTTGCAAAAGCGGTCAGATAAGTGACGAGCTTGCAGAAAATCTGCGTGATGACGGATTCAATGCCGTGAATCTTGAGGGCGGTTATTACAGTTGGTTGAGAAGTCAATTCGAGAATGAGGACTATGCAACCGATGTTGAAAAGAGCATCCGCAAAAAGTTCAGCAAGACGATTTGGAGCAGATTTACTGCGGCGATCATTGAATACAAGCTTGTTGAGCCGAACGATAAAATTGCCGTCTGCATTTCGGGCGGTAAGGATTCAATGCTGATGGCAAAGCTTTTTCAGGAGTTGAAAAGACACAATAAATTTCCGTTTGAGCTTGTTTTTCTTGTAATGGACCCGGGCTACAGCGTTGAAAATCGTGATGTAATCGAGAGCAACGCCCGCAGGCTGAACATTCCGATAACTGTTTTTGAAACAGATATTTTTAATTCTGTTTATAATGTTGACAAATATCCCTGCTACCTTTGTGCAAGAATGAGAAGAGGTTATCTCTACAAAAAGGCAAAGCAGCTCGGCTGTAACAAAATCGCACTCGGTCATCACTATGACGATGTTATAGAAACTATTCTTATGGGTATGCTCTACGGCGGTCAGGTTCAGACGATGATGCCGAAGCTCCACAGCACAAACTATGAGGGAATGGAACTTATCCGCCCTCTCTACCTCGTTCGTGAGGCTGAAATCAAGCATTGGCGAGATTACAACAAGCTGAATTTCATTCAATGTGCGTGCCGTTTTACGGACACCTGCACAACCTGTTCCCCAAACAGCAACACAGGCTCAAAACGACAGGAAATAAAACAGCTTATAGCAAATCTGAAGAAAATCAATCCCCAGATTGAAAGCAACATTTTCCATAGCGTTGAAAATGTCAACCTCGATACGATTATTTCATATAAACAAGGCGATAATAAAGTTTCGTTTCTGGACAGATATGATGATATGGGGAAGGGCAAGTAATTAAAAATTAAAAATTGAAAATTGAAAATGAATGTCGGGAAGACAGTTTGCAAAATGCAAAGCAATATCTTCCCGACGGTTTTTTGTTTGTGTTAAAGTTGTTGTTTAAATGTAGCGGCGAACCGTGTTCTCCCGTTAGTAACGGTAGAAATTATATTTAAAAACAAACTTTATAAATTCGACAAAGCGATTGTAATACTGTAGCGGTGGTCACTGACTGCCGCTACTACTGGTTTTTTTCTTCTTTTATTATGACTGCGATATTTTCAACAATTTCTGCAATTCGCAATTGTTGTGTGTCAGGAATTTGTTTTAACGCTTCTTCAATTCGCATTTTTGCCTGATTATTAGTTGGCGATGAGTCGATTTTGGAATCAAAACAAATAAGTTCATTGATTGTTATACCGAGCGCACAGGATATTTTATACAGTGTGTCTATTGTGGGACACTTTTCACCTCGTTCAAGTCTGCCGAGATATGCAGGATACAGACCTGCCGACATAGCAAGATTTTCTTGGCTGATATCAATTTTTAAACGATATTTCCGAATGTTTTGTCCTATCTTTTTGTTAAGTTCGGTGCGTTCCATATGCTTCATCCTGCTCTTTAGGGTACTTTTTAATTATACTAATACACATTTATTTTGCACACAATGTAATAAAAAGCATAAAATATGCACTATAGTGTTGACAATGCCTATACTATAGTATATAATCTTATTGTAATCGTTAATTGAACATTGTTGAAAAACAAATTAAAGCAACAAATAATATATTATGAATTGAGGAGAGAATTATGTATTGTCAAAAGTGTGGAAAACAAATTGATGATGAAAGTGATTTTTGCAAATACTGCGGAAGTAAAATAAATGGAGAGATGGTATCAAGAAATAATTTTGTTGTACAAAGACAAAGCACAGAGCATACCAAAAGCAAAGCAGAATTTATTAGTGATTATAGAGCAAAACATTCTGAACGAATGGTATATACTGTACTTTTTATAATTTTTGAAATTGTTGCAACGATTGTTTTTATTATGAATGTTTCAAGTTATATCGATCATCATCGTGATGATAATCTTATTGGAATGATTATATCTGTATTCATAGAAGTGATTGCAATTATATTTGCTTGTGCAATAAAAAAATATGATTCAACTGCTGAACAGGAATATAATAAATATCGTATGATTAATGATTCATCAAATCAAAGAAATTCTTCTTGGCGCTGTCAAAAATGTGGTGCGTATAATGACGGAACCAGTTTGTATTGTGCTCGTTGTTCTTGTGAGAAACCATATGTTATAACCGGAAACAGTAATAAGATAAATAAAAGTGTGCATAGAGCAGATGTTTGGATATGTCCAAACTGTGGCAGAGAAAATCAAAACTATGTTGGCTCTTGCGGATGTGGAGAGGTAAAACCAAAATGAAAAAACTTATTATTTTAATAACAGCTATGTTTATTATTTTACTGACCTCTGCCTGCGGAAAAGTAGAAAATACAGAAAGCTCCGTCGTGATTACAGACGCTGATGCTAAATATATTGAACTTGTTTATGATAATATTGAAAATTGGGATGTTACAAAGGATGATAGCGGAAAAACATTTTCAATCGACAAAATCAGCTTTTATAATTTTGCCAACGGAGAACAAATGGCATTTTACATCAATTACCCAATCGGAGGTTATTATGGATGCGGTTATTATCTTAATGTTGACGATGGTACAATGGAGAAAATAACTTATGATATATATGACCACGATATTAAGGAGTGGAGCACTTCATATATGATAAAAAACGCAACAGATGGAACAGATTGGAACAGTGATGCAGATAAAGACGAAAAACATTCAGTTATCAAAGAAGCCTTTGAAAACTATCTAAAGTCAAAACGAGAATAAGGGTGTTCAGGTACATAAACATAAAAACGGCATAACCGATTAAATTTCGGTTATGCCGTAATTTTTTACTCAGATTCCAGTTGCTAATAGTAGAAATTATATTTAAAAACAAACTTTATAAATTCCGCAAAGCGATTGTAATACTGTAGCGGTGAACCGTGTTCGCCAATCGAAACGATTGTAAAATCGGTTCGATTTAATCCAAAGCATTTATTATATAAAATTCATATTTACAAATATTTACAAAAAATTGGCTTGTTTATTTTGGCTGTTCAACCAAAACAAACGGTAGCCTTGCGACTGACGGTATAGGTGAATGGTGGTTTATCCACGCTGTTTAAAACCATACACTGTATCGGGTGTTGCATTTGGGTGTAAAAAATAGCCCGAAAAGAAAAATAATTCTTTTCGGGAAATAAAACCTGTAAAAATATAAAAAAGTCAGTAAAATCCGAAAAAAATCCGAAAATTCTCTTGACTTATTGATTATTTCAATATAGAATAATAAAATGTACCATAATGGGGATATGTACCGAAGAGGTCGGGAAAATCCGCAAAAAACTTTATCCGACAAGGGGATATTATCACAAAAATCCTTTTGTGTCAAGAGCTTTTTATGAGCAGATTTTCAGTACCGCTTGCCCCGTTTCATAGATTTTTTAAGGAGTGATACGCCTATGGTTAATGTCAAACCCGTAAAGCTTGGCAACACCGAAAGAATGAGTTTTGGTAAAATCGATGAAGTAATTGATATGCCTAATCTTATCGACATTCAGAAAGCGTCATACAAATGGTTGCTTGACGAAGGTCTTAAGGAAGTATTTAAAGATGTTTCGGGCATTACCGATTATCAGGACAACCTTGTTCTCGATTTTATCGACTACACACTTGATGTTGATCACCCGAACTACAGCGTAATTGAGTGTAAGGTTCGTGATGCAACATATTCAGCTGCTCTCAGAGTAACCGCAAGACTTTTGAACAAGTCAACGGGTGAAATCAAAGAGAGCAATGTATTTATGGGCGATTTCCCGCTGATGACCGCAAGCGGCACATTCGTTATCAACGGTGCTGAGCGTGTTATCGTTTCACAGCTTGTAAGAAGCCCGGGCGTTTACTATAAAATGGATCACGATAAAACCGGTAAGGAACTGTATTCAACAACAGTTATCCCGAATCGTGGTGCATGGCTTGAGTATGAAACCGATGTAAACGATGTTTTTTATGTTCGTATTGATAAGAACCGTAAGCTTCCCGTTACATCATTTATCAGAGCACTCGGTCTTGGCACGGATGCCGAAATTCTCGACTATTTTGGTGACGACGAAAGAATGAGAGCTACTATCGAAAAGGATGCCGCTTCAAATGTTGAAGAAGGTCTTATCGAGGTTTACAAAAAGCTCCGTCCGTCTGAGCCTCCGACAGTTGACAGTGCGCAGACACACATAAACAACCTGTTCTTTGACCCCGGTCGTTATGATATGTCAAGAGTAGGCAGATATAAATACAACAAAAAGCTCGGTATTGCAAACCGTCTTGAAGGTCAGGTTCTTGCAGAGCCGATTGCCAACCCACGCACAGGCGAGGTTATGGCTCTTCGTGATGAAAAAATCACAAAGGAAAAGGCTTTTGAAATCGAAAACGCAGGTGTTAAGATTGCCTATGTAAAGGCTGCCGATGAAACAATCGTTAAGGTTATTTCAAACGGTATGGTTGACATCGCTTGCTATGTTGATTTTGATGCAGAAGCAGAGTGTGATATCAAGGAAAATGTTCGTTTTGATGTTCTTTGCGAAATTCTTGATTCCTGTGAGAATGAGGATGACCTCAAGGAAATGCTTAGAAGCCGTGCAGATGAGCTTGTTCCTAACCACATCACGGTTGACGATATCTTTGCAACAATCAACTACCTTAACTGTGTTGCTCACGGTGTCGGTAATACAGATGATATCGACCACCTCGGCAACAGAAGAATCCGCTGCGTAGGCGAACTTCTTCAGAACCAGTTCAGAATCGGTTTCTCCCGTCTTGAAAGAGTAGTAAGAGAAAGAATGACAACCCAGTCACAGGATATGGAGTCGCTTTCGCCTAACTCACTCATCAATATCCGTCCCGTAACAGCGGCAATTAAAGAATTCTTCGGTTCTTCACCGCTTTCACAGTTCATGGATCAGGGTAACCCACTTGCAGAGCTTACCCACAAGCGTCGTCTTTCAGCCCTCGGCCCGGGCGGTCTTTCAAGAGATCGTGCAGGATTTGAGGTTCGTGACGTACACTACACACACTATGGCCGAATGTGTCCTATCGAAACTCCTGAAGGTCCTAACATCGGTCTTATCTCATATCTTGCTTCATTTGCCCGTATCAACAAGTACGGCTTTATCGAAGCTCCTTATCGTAAAATTGACAAGGAAACAGGCGTTGTAACCGACGAGGTTGTTTATATGACAGCCGATGTTGAGGATAACTACGCTGTTGCACAGGCTAACGAACCGCTTGATGAAAACGGCAGATTTGTTCATTCAAGAGTCGTAGGTCGTTACCGTGACGAGTTCGTAGAGTATTCTCCCGAAAGATTCGACTTCATGGATGTATCTCCTAAGATGGTTGTATCTGTTGCTACGGCTATGATTCCGTTCCTTGAAAACGATGACGCAAACCGTGCTCTCATGGGTGCGAACATGCAGCGTCAGGCAGTTCCGCTCCTCCGCAGTGAAGCTCCTATCGTCGGTACAGGTATGGAGTACAAGGCAGGTACAGACTCAGGCGTTTGTATCCTCGCTGAGGAAGACGGTATCGTTATGAGCGTTGATGCCCGTAACATTCGTGTACAGTATGACTCGGGCAGAGTTCAGGACTTTGAGGTTATCAAGTTCCTCCGCTCTAACCAGGGTACATGTATCAACCAGCGTCCTATCGTGTCAAGAGGACAGAGAGTTAAGAAGGGTGAAGTTCTCGCAGACGGTCCCGCTACCGAAAACGGTGAAGTTGCTCTCGGTAAGAACGCTCTCATCGGCTTTATGACATGGGAAGGTTACAACTACGAGGATGCTGTTCTTATCAACGAAAAAATCGTTCGTGATGATGTTTATACATCAATTCACATTGAAGAATATGACACAGAGGCAAGAGATACAAAGCTCGGACCCGAAGAGATTACAAGAGATATCCCGAATGTAGGTGAAGATGTTCTCAAGTATCTTGACGAGGACGGTATCATTCAGATCGGTTCTGAGGTTAAAGCAGGCGATATCCTTGTCGGTAAAGTAACTCCAAAGGGTGAAACAGAGCTTACAGCCGAGGAAAGACTCCTTCGTGCAATCTTCGGTGAAAAGGCAAGAGAAGTCAGAGATACATCTCTTCGTGTGCCTCACGGTGAATGCGGTACTGTTGTTGATGTTAAGGTGTTTACCCGTGCAGACAGCAGAAACGAACTTCAGCCCGGTGTAAACAAGGTTGTAAGAGTTTACCTTGCACTCAAGAGAAAAATCAGCGTAGGCGATAAGATGGCAGGTCGTCACGGTAACAAGGGTGTTGTTTCAAGAATTCTCCCAATGGAAGATATGCCGTTCCTTCCTGACGGTACTCCGCTTGACATCGTACTTAACCCGTTGGGCGTACCTTCTCGTATGAACATCGGTCAGGTTCTTGAGGTTCACCTCGGTTATGCCGCAAAGGCGCTTGGCTGGAAGATTATGACTCCTGTATTTGACGGTGCTCATGAGCAGGACATTTTCCAGTGTCTTAAAGACGCAGGTTACAGCGAGGACGGTAAGACATGGCTTGTTGACGGTCGTACAGGCGAGCGTTTCGATAACCCTGTAACAGTAGGTTATATGTACTACCTCAAGCTCCATCACCTCGTTGATGAAAAAATCCACGCAAGAAGCACAGGTCCTTACTCTCTCGTTACACAGCAGCCACTCGGCGGTAAAGCTCAGTTCGGCGGTCAGCGTTTCGGTGAGATGGAAGTTTGGGCACTTGAGGCTTACGGTGCTGCTTATACACTTCAGGAAATTCTTACAGTTAAGTCGGACGATGTTGTCGGCCGTGTTAAGACCTACGAGGCTATCGTTAAAGGTCAGAATATTCCTGCTCCGGGTATTCCTGAGTCATTCAGAGTTCTTATTAAGGAACTCCAGTCACTTTCACTTGATGTTCGTGTTCTTAACTCTGACGGTGAAGAAATTGACATTAAGCAGAAGTTTGATGAGGACGAGGATATTGTTGATGCAACAAATCCGGAATTTGAAGAAGACCATGTAATGACATCAATGGACGGCTACACTCTTGACGAGGGCGGCGAAGAAGGCAATATGTTTGACGATTCACTTGCCGATGTTGAAGAGGACAGCTACACATCGGATGATTTCAGCGATGACTTTGGCAGTGACGATATGTAAGGAGGAAATGCAATGATAGATAATAATGTTTTTGACTCAATTAAAATCGGACTTGCTTCTCCTGAGCAGATGAGAGAATGGTCTTACGGCGAAGTTAAAAAGCCCGAGACAATTAACTATCGTACTCTCAAGCCTGAAAGAGACGGCTTGTTCTGCGAACGCATTTTCGGACCGACAAAGGACTGGGAATGTCACTGCGGTAAATACAAGAGAATCCGTTTTAAGGGTAAAATCTGTGACCGTTGCGGTGTTGAAGTAACCCGTTCAAAGGTCAGAAGAGAGCGTATGGGACACATTGAGCTTGCCGCTCCCGTGTCGCACATTTGGTATTTCAAGGGAATTCCTTCAAGAATTGCCCTTATGCTTGATATTTCTCCCAAGCTTTTGGAGAATGTACTCTATTTCTCACAGTACATCGTAACAGATCCCGGCGACTGCCGTGACCTTGCAAAGTATCAGTGTCTTACCGAGGGTGAGTACAATGATATGCGTGAGAAGTATGAAAATGACTTTGAAGCAGGTATGGGTGCCGAGGCAATCAAAAAACTCCTTGCCGAGATTGACCTTGATGCTCTTTCCGCTTCACTTAAAGAAGAACTCGAAACTGCATCGGGTCAGAAGAGAGTAAGACTCCTTAAAAGACTTGATGTTGTTGAAAGCTTCAGAATGTCGGGCAACCGTCCCGAGTGGATGATTCTCGATGTTGTTCCGGTAATTCCGCCGGATATCCGTCCTATGGTTCAGCTTGACGGCGGTCGTTTTGCAACAAGTGACCTTAACGACCTCTATCGCCGAGTTATCAACCGTAACAACAGACTTAAAAAGCTCCTTGAGCTTAACGCACCTGAAATCATTATCCGCAACGAGAAGAGAATGCTTCAGGAATCCGTTGACGCACTCATCGACAACGGCAGACGAGGCAGACCCGTTACAGGACCTAACAACCGTGCCCTCAAGTCACTTTCGGATATGCTTAAAGGTAAGCAGGGTCGTTTCCGTCAGAACCTTCTCGGTAAGCGTGTTGACTACTCAGGCCGTTCGGTTATCGTTGTAGGACCTGAACTCAAAATGTATCAGTGCGGTCTTCCTAAGGAAATGGCACTTGAACTCTTCAAGCCGTTCGTTATGAAACGCCTTGTTGAAACTAAAGCAGAGCAGAATATCAAATCAGCCAGAAAAGCTGTTGAGCGTGCAAAGGACAATGTTTGGGACGCACTTGAAGTTGTAATCAAGGGACACCCCGTTCTCCTCAACCGTGCTCCAACACTTCACCGTCTTGGTATTCAGGCATTTGAGCCTGTTCTTGTTGAAGGTCGTGCTCTTAAACTTCATCCGCTCGCTTGTACAGCATACAACGCTGACTTTGACGGCGACCAGATGGCTGTCCATGTACCTCTTTCGGCAGAGGCACAGGCAGAAGCAAGATTCCTTATGCTCGCAGCAGGCAACCTTCTCAAGCCTTCTGACGGTCAGCCTGTTACAGTTCCTACACAGGATATGATCCTCGGTTCTTACTACCTTACACTTGATAAGGACGGTGAGAGAGGCGAAGGAAAGGTATTCCGTGATGTTGATGAAGTTATGATGGCTTATCAGACAGGCGTTATTGAGCTTCACTCAAAAATCAAGGTTCGCCGTGAGCTTGAAATTGACGGAAAAATCGAATCCGGTATTGTAGACACAACAATCGGTAAGATTATCTTTAACAATCCTATTCCTCAGGATCTCGGCTTTATCGACAGAAGTATCCCCGAAAACAGATTCAAGTTTGAGGTTGACTTCCTCGTTGGTAAATCGGGTCTTAAGAAGATTATCGATAAATGTATTAAAATTCACGGTCCGGTAAGAACAAGCGTTGTTCTTGACCACATTAAGGCGCAGGGCTATAAGTATTCTACAAAGGGTGCTATTACCGTTGCCGTTTGTGACGCAGTTATTCCTCCTCAGAAGAAGGCGATTATTGCCGAGGCAGAGAAGGAAGTTGATGTTATTCGTGATGAGTTTATGATGGGTCTTCGTTCAAACGAGGAGCGTTACGAAGAAGTTCTTCGTATCTGGGAAAAGGCTACTAACGATGTAACCGACGCCCTCCAGAAAAACCTTGACCGCTACAACCCAATCTTCATGATGGCTGACTCAGGTGCCCGTGGTAGTATGAGCCAGATCAGACAGCTCGCAGGTATGCGTGGTCTTATCGCCAATACATCAGGTAAAACAATCGAAATTCCTATCAGAGCTAACTACCGTGAAGGCCTTAACATCTTGGAGTACTTTATTTCATCTCGTGGTGCTCGTAAAGGTCTTGCCGATACAGCTCTTCGTACAGCCGACTCAGGTTACCTTACCCGCCGTCTTGTTGATGTATCACAGGAAGTTATTATCCGTGAAGAGGACTGCGGTACTACAGAAGGTCTTGAAATCTTTGACATCAAAGCAGGCGAATCAAATGTTATCGAGGGACTCCACGAGCGTCTTATCGGAAGATATCTACTTGATGACTTCTGCGATTCTAACGGTAATGTTCTTGTTTCAAAGGATGTTATGATGGGCGACAAAGAGGCTGACATCATCGTTAATTCGGGTGTTGACCACATCAAGATTCGTTCGGTACTTGAATGTCGTGCAAAACACGGCGCTTGCCGTAAGTGCTACGGTTCTAACCTTGCCAACCGTCAGCCTGTTACTGTCGGTGAGGCTGTTGGTATTATTGCCGCTCAGTCAATCGGTGAGCCTGGTACACAGCTTACAATGAGAACATTCCATACCGGCGGTGTTGCATCTGCCGAAGATATCACACAGGGTCTTCCGAGAGTTGAAGAGCTTTTCGAGGCTCGTAAACCAAAGAGCCTTGCAATCATCAGTGAAATCGACGGTGATGTTCGTTTTGAAGAAATCAAAAACGCAAAGCACGCTGTTATCTTTAACAAGGAAACAGGCGAAGAAAGAGCTTACCTCATTCCTTTCGGTTTCCGTGTAAAGGTATTTGACGGCGACCACATCAAAAAGGGTGACAAGATTACCGATGGTGCTGTTAATCCGCACGATATACTCGATATTCTCGGACCCGAGGCAGTCATGAACTACCTTATTTCGGAAGTACAGAGTACCTACCGTTTACAGGGTGTTGAAATCAACGATAAGCACATTGAGGTTATCGTTCGTCAGATGATGCGTAAGGTTAAGGTTGAGGACGCAGGCGACACAGGCTTTATGTCAGGTCAGACCTACGACAAGAACGAAGTTCTTTACGAGAATGAGCAGATTAAAAAGCGTATTGCCAACGGCGAAGAAGGTCTTCGTGAGGCAACATTCACTCAGCTCCTCCTCGGTATCACAAAGGCCGCTCTTGCAACAGACAGCTTCCTTTCAGCCGCATCATTCCAGGAAACAACAAGAGTTCTTACAGATGCCGCTATCAAGGGTAAGGTTGATCCGCTCGTCGGTCTTAAAGAGAATGTTATCCTCGGTAAGATTATCCCTGCAGGTACAGGTATGCAGAGATATGCAGATGTTCAGCTTGAGAGTAATTCTGAGGCAGAAATCGTTGAGAATGACGATACAGACGATGTTATCGTTGCTCTTGAAGACGATGAAATTATGGACTTCTGATTTAACTGAAAACATATAATGTATAAAAAAACCACGGTATGTGCCAAATGGTACATACCGTGTATTTTTTCGTTTGTAAACTGTCTGCCCGACCGCAATTTTCAATTTTCCATTTTCAACTTTCAATTTTAAAAAACTTTCGCTCCGGCATAATATGTTTTTCAATAATATACTGTTTACACGAACAGGGAACGGCGGCTCGCCGTATCACAAATAAAAAAGTCGGGAAACAGAAATTTTGCATTGAAAATCTGCTACCCGACTTTAATTTTTAATTTGTAACTATTTTCTGCCGAGAATGTAATCTGTGGAAACTTTGTACAAATCAGCCAGTTTAATTAAATGCTCAACAGGAATTGACTGAAATCCTCTTTCGTAGCGTGAATAGACCGTCTGCTGAATTCCTAAATATTCGGCAACTTCACTTTGTTTCATATCATGATCTTCTCGCAAATCACGCAGTCTTTTAAAATACATATTATCACCTTGTATAGTATCTATCGGTACTATTGACTTTATCATAAATGGGTGATATAATGATTTTATAGTACTTAAAAGTACTAAAGCATTTAACTTAAAAGCACGCCGCAGTTTCAAGTGAGAAAAACTGCGGCGTGCTTGAATTTTAGGTTATAAAATTCTCAAAATGTACATTAAATAACCCTCCGAAATCATCGGAAGGGTAAATCTTTTATGATTTTATCTGTTTAAGCCCGATTTTCTTTTGTCAAGATAATCCTGAAGAATTATTGTGGCGGCAACCTCGTCAACGACATTTTTACGCTTTTTTCCTCTTGTATTTGTGGTGTTGAGAAAATTGTGAGCCGTAATTGTTGTTCCACGCTCATCCTGCATAACGCATTCAATGCCTGTTTCATTGCTCAGATTTTCGGCAAACGCTCTGGCATTTTGTGCGCTTTCGCCCTCACTGCCGTCCATATTTTTCGGAAGTCCCACAACAATAAGCTCGGCTTTTGTTTCTTTGGCTGTATTTGACACCTTTTCAAGCAACTGTTTCGGTGACTTTTCAAAAATAACCGTATATGGCGACGCTAAAAACTCGGTTTTGTCACATATGGCAATGCCTGTGCGTGCTTTTCCGAGGTCAACTGACATTATAATCATTTTGTTTGTCCTTTCACTTTGGTTTACTCCATTATAATGCAAAATCAGAATTTTAACAACGGCTTTTTTTAATGTTGAACAATCTTTTGCGTAATTACTTTATTAAGTTTTTTCAAAGCTTTGTTTCTACAAAAGAATATAAAAATTCTCATTCACAAAAAGACAAAACTGTTACCCATAATATCCTATAATAAAAATACAAAAAGAAGTAAATCATTAAAGGGATGTTGATTTTTATGGAAGCAAAAACTACTTTGGCTCGCAGACAGGACGCTGTTCAGGGCGATTTTATGCGGAAAATGCTCACAAACGCAAGTTGTCTGCTCTGCGGAATTTTGGTGTCGCGGGGAGCGGTTCTCGGAAGCCTTGCACCGTTCGGGGCGTCATTTGCGGCGGCAGTTCCGAGAAAGTATCTTTTGTCATCACTCTTAGGCACGGCATTCGGCTATGTCCTGCTCAAACCCTCGGACAGCTTTCGTTACCTTGCCGTTGTGGCGGCAATAGGCGGTCTGCGGTGGCTGCTCGGCGATCTTGACAAGGTTGCAAAAAGCAAGGTTTTTGCTCCGCTTGTGGCATTTGTTCCGATTTTTGCAACGGGTGTTTCGTTGCTTTTCGTAAGCACAAGCACGCTGACAACCTTTGCCGATTGCGTAACCGAGGCGGTAATTGCAGGTGCGGCGGCATATTTTATCAGCACGGCACTGCACCTTGCAGGCGACAACAGAAGTTTTGAAGTTTTTTCGCAACAGGAAACCGCAAGCGTGGTTATGTCTGGGTGTATCCTGATTCTGGCTTTCGGCAGTATTGCGTGGCAGAATATCTCGCTCGGCAGAATTATTGCAATGCTCGTCATTTTGCTCTGTTCACGCTACGGCTCGGTTACGGGCGGTGCAATCAGCGGAATTTCAACAGGGGCGATTTTCAGCATTGCATCAAGAGAGAACGGCTACATCTGCGGCGGTTTTGCATTCGGAGGACTTATGGCGGGGCTTTTTTCACAGCTCGGGAAATTGGGCTGTGCGATTGCCTTTGTAATCTCAAACGGTGTGATGTGCCTTGCGTTCGGTTCGCAGTTCGGAACACCGTCTGGTGTGCTTGTTGAAAGCCTTGCCGCAAGTGCGGTGTTTATGGTTCTTCCGAAAGAGGTCGGCAATGTGATTTCGCCCGTGTTTTCAAGCGACAAAAATACATCGCTCGGAGAGGCTCTGCGAAAAAATATTGTTATGCGACTCGACTTTGCCTCAAAGGCAGTCGGCAATGTGAAAAACGATGTTTCAAAAGTTTCTGAAAAGATGAAAAAGCTCTATTCGCCCACATTTGACGCTGTTTGTGAGGGTACAAGAAATGAAGTCTGCGAAACCTGCGGACTGAAAATGTACTGCTATGAACACAAGGGCGGTGTCACACGTGACGATTTTGCAAGGCTTGAAGAGTATCTTGAATCGAACGGCACAATAGGCGAAAGAGATGTTGAAAAATCTTTTGTAAAAAACTGCTGTAAAAAAGGCGAAATTGCCCGTTCAATGAACGCAAACTACCGTGAATATCAGTCGGCGCTTGAGGCACAACAAAGGATTACCGATGTGCGGAGCGTTGTTGCAGGGCAGTTTTCCGGAATCGGCGATATTCTCCACGATTTGGCTGATGAATTTCGCAACACAATGCGGTGCGATAACGAATCTGCACAACGGATAATCAGCGCCCTCACAAGCCTCGGTGCAATTGTTGAGGAGTGCATCTGCCTTGTGTCAAACGGCGGAAGAATGAGCGTGGAATTTACGCTTTCGAATAAGTCCGAAAAGCTTTCTAAGGGCGAGGTTATGCGTGAGATTTCACGCTGTTGCGGAAGAAGATTTGACCTTCCGACAATCAGCCGTGAGGGTAACAGAATCCGTATTGCAATGTGCGAAATGCCCGTGTTTGATGTTGAAATCGGAAGCGACCAGCACACCGCCGACAACGGTAAGCTCTGCGGTGACTGCATAAATTATTTCAATGACGGTTTCGGCAAAACATATGCGCTCGTGTGTGACGGTATGGGTACGGGCGGCAGAGCTGCCGTTGACGGCAATATGGCGGCGTCTGTTATGACAAGACTGCTAAGGGCGGGACTTTCAGCCGACAGCTGTTTGCAGATTGTGAACTCCGCCCTCATGGTGAAAAGTGAGGACGAATCGCTTTCAACGGTTGATGTTACAAGTGTTGACCTCTACACCGGCAAAACCACCTTCAAAAAGGCAGGTGCACCCGTAACATTTGTAAAGAAAAACGGCAGGGTAACGGTTCGTGAAATGCCGTCGCTTCCTGCAGGAATTCTAAACGGTATAAAATTTTCAACCGACACGGTAAATCTGACAACGGGGGATATGATTGTTATGGTATCAGACGGTGTAATTACGGGCGATGACAAATGGCTCGAAAAGCTTATTCGCACATGGAATGAGGGCAGTACCCAGGATCTTGCAAAGGCTGTTGTTGACGAGGCGGTAAAGCACCGTAAGGCCGACCGTGAGGACGATGTCACCGCCGTCGCAATCAGAATTACGGAGAACGGACATTGATTCAAATTAAGTTAAAAATTGAAAAACGGAAAATATAGCGAGGTTAATCGGACACACGCAAGTAAAGACACAGAATTTATGTAAAATAAATTTATATAGATGTCAGAAAGTTACCGATGTTTAGTAGTGGAGAACACGGTTCTCCACTACATTTTAATATTCACACAAAAACAGGCTGTACGCAATCTGTACAGCCTGTTGCTTTATGGCTTTCTTGTGCCGCAACCGCATGTTCCGACATAATTTTGATTTATCTTTCCACACTTTGGACATTGCCAAACATCGGTTTGAGCTGAAATCGGTTCAAAATTCGGCTTTTGACAACTACAGTTTGAGCAGTATCTTATGTTGGCAGGATTTGAATTTCCGCATTTCGGACACAGCCATTTTGTACTTACATTCCTTTTTTTGCGGCTTTCTTTTGTAATATAACTGTCAAATGCTTTATTTGCCGATGCGTTTACTTTTTGAATTGCACATGCAAAAATTATTGCAATTATTTCGAGAAATGCCGCAATCATCATACCTGTGAGATTTTCATCACGGTGATGATCTATATAAGATGATACATTCATTATAAATACGATTGTTGAAACAATTTCTAGAATAATAAATATAACTATATATACTATTCGTTCAGGGTGCTTTGCGCGGAAATCGGCAATAAATTCTTCTTTGTTTTTTATTGGTTCTTCATGCTTTTCGGTATGCTGTACATTATAATTTTGATTTGCATTTTGATTAGAAAAATTATCTGATACAACATTTCCTATTTGTGCGCCGCAGTGCTGACAAAATACACTTCCGTCAGCAATTTGTTTGCCGCATTTTTGACAATACATAAATAATTCCTCCTTAAAATTACTGTGAAAATTCACAGCTCATATGAGAATTATAATGCAGATTTTCACACTTGTCAATTAAAAATCTAAAATTTCTCATAATTTTAAACAAAAATTCGCAAAATACTTATAATTAAGTTATTAAATATATGAGGTGATATTATGATTGGTGAACGCTTACAGGAACTTCGCAAAGACCACGGCGTGTCGCAGGCACAGCTTGCAGAGCTTTTGGGCGTGTCACACTATACGATATCATCGTACGAATGTAACCGCAGTGATCCCGATGATAATTCAAAAATAATTATTGCAAAACTTTTTGATGTGTCGGTTGACTATCTCATCGGTCTGATTGACGAACCGCTCTCGTTCAACCGCAACATTCGCTCTGTTTCTCTTCCGCAGTCATTTACAAAAGAGGAATGTGGCGATGTGCTTGACTATATAAAGTATCTCGAATTCAAAAAGAGTAAAATTAATGAATAAAAACAACCCTTATCCGCTAGTGAGATAAGGGTTGTTTTGGAATTTGTTGGTGTTAATGGATTTCATAAAAGAACTTGAGTAGGATATAATATGTTTGAAATTTATTATTGGGGAACGAATTAGGCTTTAAAATGCAAAAATGTTCCCCAAGGTGCATTGACTGTTGGGGAGAATTGTATTATACTTTTACAAGAGAATGTACCCCAAAGGAGAATTATAATGGCTGCAAAATACAATGAAATACAAGAGTTACTAAGAAGCCGTGCTGATCTTAATGCAAGGTTAAATTTAATGCCGTATGACGGAACTCCCGAAATTAAGGAACGAGGTAATGAAAAATATCTTTATGTGAGAAAGCGTGTTGCAGGAAAACAGACATCAACTTATGTAGGTGCATATACGGAAGAATTATATAATTTGCTCCTCCGCAATGCCAGAGAAGCCCGTGAAATCAGGAAAGAACTTCGCAGTATAGATAAACAACTTGCAAATGCGGGATATTCAGAAGATGAACTTTCTTCTGATGTTATAAACAATATTGCGTTTGCCCGTGCAAATATGAAAATGAATATATATGATCAGGCTGTCCTTGAGGGTGTTGCTACATCATTCCCACAAACTGAAGAAATCATAGATAACGGTAAAATTTCCGGTGTGACTGCAACAGATGTTCAGAAAATTTTGAATTTAAAACACGCATGGGAATTTATTTTGGATCGTGATGTAATAGCAAGTCGTTCCGACTACTATATGCTCAGCCATATAGCAAGAGTTGTTAATGAAGGATTTTTTGCGGAAGGCGGAAGAATTAGAGGAGTTCCGGTTACTATCGGAGGTTCTTCATATGTTCCACCGTTGCCTAATGAGTTGGATGTAAAAGAAAAAATCCGTGAAATTATAGAAGAAAGTGATGAAGTTATCAATACGGCAATTAAGTTGTGCCTTTATTGTATGAAAACACAAATATTTCTTGACGGTAACAAGCGTGCCTCTGTAATTTTTGCAAATCACTATCTTATTTCACACGGTGGCGGATTTTTGGTGATTCCTGAAAAGGAAGTGCCTGAATTTAAAAGACTGCTTGTAAAATACTATGAGGGTGAAGATATAACCGTAATTGCAGATTTTATGAAAAAGTATTGTTGGAAAAAGATAGAGTAAAAACAAAAAAGAAAGCACCCGTTTGGGTACTTCTTTTTTGGTGCGCCAACAGGTGTTTTATCTATCTAAGTTATTCTACCTCGCTTGTTGCGGCTTGTTCAAAGCTAAAAATTCATCAACGCTCTCGCTAAAAACAGTCCGCCGGACTGTTTTCTTAACGCTCGCCTTCGAGTCCCTGTTCACGCATAACGGTAAAATAAAAAGAAAGTACCCGTTTGAGTACTTTCTTTTTTGGTGCGCCAACAGGGACTCGAACCCCGGACCGACCGGTTATGAGCCGGTAGCTCTAACCAACTGAGCTATTGGCGCGTATTCTGTTTTCATTTGACAAATAGTTTATGCAATGTCAAATATCGTAATCAGCTTACGCAAAAAATATTATATCAAACTTTCCTTTGATTGTCAATGATTTTTATGCCGTAATATTCATTGTGGTTTTGCACAGTAAATTTAAATAAACTTACTTTTCACTTGTTCAAATCAACTGCTTGTGTTATAATTGCCTTATACGGACGGTGAAGATACACTTGACCGAAAAATATTTGGAGGTTTTTAATATGGCAGAAATAAAAGCGTTCAGAGGAATGCGTTACAACACGGAAAAAGCAGGTGAAATTTCTCAGCTTTGCTGTCCGCCTTATGACATCATAAGCGAGGAACAAAGACTCGGTTATATCAGTGAAAACGAGTATAATATCATTCGGCTTGAGCTTCCGAAGGAGGGCGAAAACCCGTATCAGACAGCAAGAGAAATCCTTGATATGTGGCGGAACAGGGGTGTTCTTGTGAGCGAGGACAAGCCTGCAATCTATGTTTATGAGGAAGAATTCACGGCTTATGGCGAACGCAAGAGCATCAAGGGTATCATCGCCCGTGTTCATCTTGAAGAGTTTGAAAAGGGAATCATTCTTCCGCACGAGTTCACTCTTTCAAAGGCTAAAGAGGACAGACTTAATCTTATGAAGGCAACAAACTGCAATTTCAGTCAGATTTATGCCCTTTATATGGACAGCGAGCATACAACTCTTGCAACAATTGACAATGAATCTAAGGATACACCAAAGCTTGAATTTACCGACGGTGAGGGTGTTACTCACAGACTTTGGATTGTTACGGATGAAAATGTAATCGCAAAGCTTTGTGCAGATTTTGCCGACAGAAAGCTCTATATTGCAGACGGTCACCACCGCTATGAAACCGCTCTAAACTATCGAAACTACTGCCGCGAAAACGGTCTTTCAAAGGTTGGCGATCCTTGTGATTATCAGATGATTTACCTTGTTGACATGGAGCATCCGGGACTTGTTGTATTCCCGACACACCGCCTTGTGCGTGATTTACCGGACTTTAATGTTGAAAAAGTTCTTGACGGTTGCAGGGAATATTTTGATGTAACCGAAATGAACGGTACGGACAATATGGAAAGCGAGCTTGCAAAGCTCTATGACGAGGGCAAAAAGGCATTCGGATTCTATGTCGGAAACGGAAAATGGTACAGGCTTGTGCTGAAAAGTCTTGACATTATGGACAAGCTTCTTCCCGAATTGAGCGAACCGTCAAGACAGCTTGATGTTACCGTTCTCCATTCACTTGTGCTTGAAAGAATTTTCGGCATTGATAAGGAAAATATGGCAAATCAGATTAACCTTACATACACCAAGTTCTTCTCAGAGGCTGTTGAGGGCGTTGACAACGGCAAGTTCCAATGCTCGTTTGTGCTTAATCCGACAAGAGTAACCGAAATCCGTGATGTTGCCGCCGCCGGCGAAAAAATGCCGCAGAAGTCAACATATTTCTATCCGAAGATGATTACGGGCATGGTTATGAACGATATCGGAGTTGAATAATGAACGAAAAGATGCGTAGAAAAGACAGGGAAACTACCGAAGAAAGAGCCTATGAAATCCTTAAAAACGGTGAATACGGCATTTTGTCAACAATCGGGGAGGACGGCTATCCCTACGGTGTGCCTGTAAATTTTGCCGTTGAGGGCAACAAAATTTATTTCCATTGCGCTCCGAATTCGGGCTTGAAACTGAAAAATGTTGAATACAGCAACAAGGTTTCGTTTTGCACGGTTCAAAACAACAGAATTGACGGTGCAAAACTGACTTCAAAATACGAAAGTGCGGTTGTGTTCGGTACGATTGCAAAATCGGCTGAGAACAAGAACAGAGGTCTTGAACTGATTGTTGAAAAATATGCTCCCGAATTTATCGAAAGCGGAAAAAGGTGCATAGAGAAATCGGGCAGTATGACAGGCGTTTATGAAATCACAATCGAAAGAATCACGGGCAAGAAAAATAAATAGTTTATTTATAATTGTTTAAGGGCAGAATATGAAAGAGGTGAGTATATGAAAATTCTTGTTGTTTTTACGGGCGGTACAATCGGCTGTGTGCGTAAGGGCGAGGTGCTTTCGCCCGACAATGAGCAAAAATATATGCTCACGCAGATGTATCTTGACAGGTACGGCGATGTTGATTTTGACACGGCTGAGCCTTATACCGTCCTCAGCGAAAATCTTGAGGGCTGTCACATGAACCGGCTTGCCGACTGTCTGCAAAGCTATGATTTGAACAGCTATGACGGCATTGTTGTAACTCACGGAACGGACACCTTGCAATATACATCTGCATTTCTTGCTTATATTTTTGACGGCTTAAATGTGCCGATTGTGCTTGTTTCGGCAAATTATCCGCTAGATGACAGCCGTTCAAACGGTTTTGAAAATTTTGTCGGTGCGATTGACTTTATAAAATCAGGCAGCGGAAACGGTGTTTTTGTTTCGTATAAAAATGCTGATTTGCCCGTGACAATTCACAGAGCGTCAAGACTGCTTGCACATTCGGCATACAGCGACGAACTGCACAGCATTTTTGACGAGAGCTACGGTAAAATTCAGAACGGAATTTTTGTGAAGAATACCAGTTACAAGGCGTTAAAAAGCAAGTTCGCTTTTGATGAAAGCGTCCGACTTTCGGATAACAGCAATGTGCTGAAAATTTCCGCAACGGTCGGTATGCAGTATCCTGAAATTACGGAAAATGTAAAAGCCGTTTTACTTGAGGGATTCCATTCGGGTACGCTGAATACAGACGGTAAGGCTTTGAACGACTTTTGTCAAAAAGCAAAAGCAATGAATATTCCAGTATTTTTGACGGGTGCGTGCAAGGGCTTTTATTACGAAAGCAAGCTGAAATTTGACTGGCTTAATATAAAAGTTTTGCCTCCTGCATCACCGATTGCAATGTACATCAAGCTGTGGCTTTTGCCGAAAAGTGAATCTGACAAGGCTTTTTTGCCCTGTGCAGAAGATTTTTACGATAACGATTGACAATTTACAGATATAAAAATAAGGACAAATGACTTGATGGTCATTTGTCCTTTTAGGTTATTGTATTAAATTATTCGTCTTTGCTTTTATCTTTGAAATTATCTTCTGTGATGTTGTAGGTTGCACCGACAACTTCCTGAGTAAGATACTTTTCGTTTTCGGCAAGCTTTTCCGAACGGTTGTCTGCCTCCTCATTTTCTTTACCCGGCCATTTCTTGTAAACCACCTTGAGAAGAATAGGTGTTGCAAGCGATGAAACGATGATGAGAATAATAATAGGAGCAAAAAACTGCGGTGCCATAAGACCTGTGTCAAGTCCCTTCTTGGCAACGATAAGACCAACCTCACCACGGTTCATCATACCTACGCCGATTTTGAGCGAGTCAGGCATATTGAATTTGCAAAGCTTTGCCGTACCGCCGCAGCCGATAACCTTTGTCAAAAGTGCAACTGCAACGAGCGCAATTGAGAACCAGAGCATTGAAAGATTGAAATCGTTAAAGCTTGTCTGAAGTCCGATACTTGCAAAGAATACAGGTCCGAAAATCATGTACGAGCTGACATCCATCTTTCTTTCGATGTACTGTGAATCCTTGATGTTACAGAGGATAATACCTGCAACATATGCGCCTGTGATGTCTGCAATTCCGAAAAATTCTTCCGCACAATATGCACACGCAAAGCAGAGAACAAGACCGAAAATCGGAATTCTTCTTGAGTGCGGCCAGAGCTTGTCGAGCCACTTGAAGAGAAAATAAAGTGCAAAGCCGAGTACAAATGCAAGAACAAAGAAAAGTACAATGTTGATGCAAACGGACGCAGGCTGAACATCGGGGCTTTTGAAACCGATTACAACGGTGAGAAGTACGATGCCGATAACATCGTCTATAATTGCGGCTGAAAGAATTGTTGTTGCAACCCTTCCTTTCAGGTGTCCCATTTCTTTAAGAGCCTGAACAGTAATACTAACCGAGGTTGCCGCAAGGATTGTTCCCATAAATACAGCCTCAAGCATCGCAAGGTCACCGTCACCAAAGCCGAATACAAGGTAAACAGCCGCACCGCCTGCAACCGAAACGATTACACCGGCAAACGCAACAAGCAAGGCAACAGGTCCTGTTTTGATAAGCTCTTTAAGATCCGTTCCCAGACCTGCCGAGAACATCAGCAAAATAACGCCGATTTCAGCCATACCTGAGATGAACCCGTCATACGAAACAAAATTAAGCATACAAGGTCCTACGATAAGACCTGCAATAATCTCACCCACAACCTGCGGTGCGCCGAGCTTTCTGGCAACAATACCGAGAAGCTTTGCCGCAACAAGGATTATGGCAAGATTCTTCAGAATATCAAGTGTGTTAATTTCCATAACTTCTTTTTCGGACAGACTTCAAACGCCTCCTAAACGGCAGTCTGACCGACTCTCCTTTCTCTCTTATAAAACCGAATATATTCTATCACAATCGACAGCGATTTTAAATAAATATTTTGAAGTTCGACAAAAATCGCACTTTGCACAAATTAATGAATAATACAGCTTGAAAAATATGCAAAAAGTCTTTTTATGTATTATTGCTCTTAAGGGTTGGAATGCTTGCTTTTATGAGTTTTGTCATATGCTCGGAAATCACTGAAACCGATTCAATAAGTTCATCCGAATAATCGTTTGTGTTCTCCTGATTTTCAACAAAGGCATAGTATCCGCCGTAGATTGCGTAGTCAAGAAGTGTGCAGAATTTCTTATCGTTTATATATTCCGGGCAGTTCTCGAAAATCATATTTTTCAATGATTTTGAAAGCTTTACTATAAGATTGGGATGTTGTGAACCGGAAAAAACCGTGTTTGTCAGTGCCTTGTTTTCGGTCATTGCACCCAGAAGATTGCGATAAAATTTTACGGGCTCGTCAATCATCATCTGCGGATTGCTTATGGTACTTACAATGCCGTCAACTACCTCGCTTTCAATTTTATCCGAAAGGTCGAACATATCCTCATAATATGTGTAGAAGGTCGATTTATTGATGAGTGCTTTTTCACAAAGCTCCTTAACGGTAATTTTGCGCAGTTCTTTTTTTGAACGCAGATTTATAAATGCGTCAAAAATACTTTTCTTGCTTTTCATAACTCTTATGTCCAAAGATAATCACCTGATTTTAAAATTAGTCGGTTTTCCAACGAAAGTAGCGTAATTGTCGCTTGTTTATGCTTTCGTTATTGTATATTATAACAGTATGGGATAAGTGTGTCAAAAATAAAAATTACGGATGAAACACACATTCCATGACTATTTTTTGGAACGATTTTCACAGCAACTGACAATATTTCAGGCGAATCGACAAAATTATTTACATAAAAATCGTTTTTACCACTTGTATATTTGGTGAAAATATATTATACTATACTTGCATTATTGAAGAACTGCCTACAATCGCAGAAAAGAGGGTTACTATGGCTTTTAAAATCAATGACGAAAGAGCGCCGCTTGATCAGTTTTTACAGGGCGAATCTGTTCGTGCTTATGAATTTTTAGGCTCACACTTTGTGAACTGGGACGGCCGTCAGGGCGTTGTTTTCAGAGTATGGGCACCGAACGCATTGTCCGTTTCGGTGGTCGGTGATTTTAACGACTGGAACAATGACGCAAACTTTATGTACAAAATCTCGGACGGCGGCGTCTGGGAGTTGTTTATTGAGGGAATTCCCGAGTTTGCCTGCTATAAATATTGTGTCGAAACCCCGTGGCATGAGAGAAGGCTCAAAACCGATCCTTATGCTTTTCATTGCCAGACTCGTCCTGACAACGCATCCCGTGTTTACGAAATTGACGGCTACGAGTGGCATGATGAAAAGTGGTATGATTACAAAAAAGAGCATCCGCACAAGAATATGCCTGTCAATGTTTACGAGGTAAACGCAGGTTCTTGGCGTAAGTATGAGGACGGCAATGTTTTCAGCTATCGCAAGCTTGCTGATGAGCTTATTCCTTATGTAAAGAATATGGGCTACACTCACATTGAGTTTATGCCTCTTACAGAATATCCGTTTGACGGCAGCTGGGGATATCAGGTTACAGGCTACTTTGCCGCAACATCCCGTTACGGTGAGCCGAAAGACCTTATGTATTTTGTGGACAGATGTCATGAAGAGGGCATCGGCGTTATCCTTGACTGGGTTCCTGCCCACTTTCCGAAGGACGCACACGGTCTTGGCAGATTTGACGGTACAGGCTGTTATGAATATGAAGATCCCCGTATCGGTGAACACAAGGAATGGGGTACATATATCTTCAATTACGGCAGATATGAGGTAACAAGCTTCCTCCTTTCATCTGCAATGTTCTGGCTTGACAAGTATCATGTTGACGGTATCCGTGTTGACGCCGTTGCATCAATGCTTTATCTTGACTACAACAGAAATGACGGCGAGTGGATTGCAAACGCATACGGCGGAAGAGAAAACCTTGTTGCCGTTGATTTCCTGCAGAAGCTCAACACGGTTGTACATATGTTCCACCCTGAGGCTATGATGATTGCCGAAGAAAGTACGGCATGGCCGAATGTTACACGCTATCCGATTAAGGATATGGGACTCGGCTTTGACTACAAGTGGAATATGGGTTGGATGAACGATATGCTTTCGTACATCTCACTTGATCCGTTGTGGAGAAATTATCACCACGACACACTTACATTCAGCATGGTTTATGCTTTTTCCGAGAACTTCATGCTCCCGATTTCTCATGATGAAGTTGTTTACGGCAAGGGTTCTCTCATAAATAAAATGCCCGGCGACTATGACATGAAGTTCAGCGGTGTGAGAGGTTTCATAGCGTATATGATGGCTCACCCGGGTAAGAAGCTTATGTTCATGGGCAGTGAAATCGGTCAGTTTGACGAGTGGAATGCGAACGAGGAGCTTGAATGGAACCTTCTTTCATTTGAAAAGCACCGTCAGCTTAACCTTTTCTTTGCTGAGGTAAACAAGTTCTATCGTGATGTTCCTGCCATGCATGAGAACGACTATGATTGGGACGGTTTCCAGTGGATTGCACTTGATGACTACAAGAACAGCATCATTTCGTTCCGCAGAATTGCTTATGACGGCAGTGAAATCATCTGCGTGTGTAACTTCCAGCCTGTTCAGCACGATAACTATGTTGTTGGTGTGCCCGAATACGGTATTTACGAAGAAGTGTTCAACTCCGAGGCTGAAGAATTCGGCGGTTGCGGAATCAGAAACGAGGGTGAGCTCAAGGCTAAAAAGAAGAAAGACCACGAGCTTAACTATTCAATGGAAATCACAGTTCCGCCGCTTGCTGTTATGTATTTTAAGCTTAAAAAGAAGCTGGCTCTTCCCGTAAAGAAAAAGACTACGGCAAAGAAGGACGCCGCTCTTGCAAAGCTTAAAGCCGAAAAGGCAAAGAAATCGGCAAAGGCTGCTCCGAAAAAGGAAGATAAGGCAGAAAAAGTAAAGGTTGAAGCAAAGTCTGCAAAGGCAGAAGCAACCGCTGAAAAGGTTGAAAAGGAAGCCGAACCCGCTCCCGAAAAGCCAGTTAAAAAGGCAGTAAAAGCAGTTAAGGAGAAAACTCCTGCTGAGGTTGAGAAAAAAGCTGAAAAAACAGAAAAAGCAGAAAAAGCAGTTAAGGCTGAAAAAGTCGAGAAAACCGAAACTGCCGTAAAGGCTGAAAGCAAAACCGTAAAAGCGGAAAAGCCTGCCGAAAAGAAAACAACAGCTAAAAAATAATCAAAATATTACAAATCATTTGTGCCGACGGATTTTTCTGTCGGCATTTTTGTTTGCCCGAAAACGCATTACATACAAAATTTTTGTAAAGTCTATTGTTATTGTGACCGTATTTGTGGTATAATCATCTAAATACGGAATGCCGAAAATTGCCGTTTGAACGGCACAAAATTGTCGGCTGATTTTAATTTTGATTATTACGGAGAATTTTATATGAAAATCGACAACAAAAAGGCAAGAATAATTCTTGCGGTTATTATTGCGGTGAGCCTTGTCATAAGCACGGTTTATATGTTTGCAAAACAGGGCTTTCACGAGGACGAGCTTCTGACCTATAACCTTGCAAATTCCTCAAAACAGCTTAATGTTGACGGCGGTTGGAACAGTCCCGAGGATTTCAACGAGTATCTTGCCGTGTCGCCCGATGACAGATTCGACTATGCTCAGGTATATGAAAATCAGATTATAGATGCATCGCATCCGCCTCTCTATTACGCACTTGTTCACACGGTCTGTTCGTTCTTTCCTGGCGTGTTCTCAAAATGGCTTGCCTATTCAATAAATGTGCTTGCCATGGCAGGCATTTTGATTATGCTTTATAAAATCGGACGGAAAATCACGGGCAACAATCTTTACGCCTTGATAGGTGTGGGAGCATATGCTCTGAGTATTGCGTGTATTACCACGACAATTTATCTCAGAATGTACGCAACGCTTACCTTCTGGGTGCTTGCGTTCGTTTATATGAGCATAAAGCTCTATGAAAAAAAGAACACCGTCGGCATAAAGGACTGCATTCTGCTTGCAGTTACAGTGCTTTGCGGTGTGCTTACCCAGTATTATTTCATCCTCTTTGCAGGACTTACGGGACTTGTTTTCCTTGTGTTCAAAATCAAGGAAAAGTGCGGTAAAGACCTTATTAAGTACATTATTGCGGCTGTTGTCGGTGCAGGACTTGCACTCTGCATTTATCCGTACATAATCTCGAATGTACTCGGCGGCAACCGTGGACTCAGTTCGCTTGATATGTCGGCGCTTGATATGGTTACGGTTGTGACCTATGTTTTCTACAAGCTTTGCACCTATGTTCAGATTCTTGCAAAGGATATGTTCATCAATCAGGTTTGGCTGCTCGGACTTTGTACAGCCGCAGTTATCGGATTCGGAATTTATTTCCGTTTTGTGAAAAAGGTAAAAATTCCTAAAAAGGCGATGTTTGCCGTAGTTCCTGCAGTTTGCTATTTCATCGGCATTTCACTTGTTTCACCGTTTAACAGCGACCGCTATGTTATGGCGTCACTTCCGCTGATTGCGATGCTTTTTGCATTCTCGTTCATCAGAATTTTCACACTTTTCAAAAATCAGAAGATACGCCTTGCCGTGCCTGTATGCATTTTGCTTGCGTCAGTCACAGCGTTTGTTACGGTTAAGCCCTATTACACATACGGCAAAACAAATCTCTATGAGCCAAAGACAGACAACTGCATTTTTGTCGGAACTGCAATGCTTGAATGGAACAAGTGTATTGACAAGTTTATGAACTACAACAGCACAATGATTGTTCAGAGTTCAAAGTTCTCTCCTACTCTCGGTGATGAGCTTGAAGAATTTGCCGAAAAACGAGGAGTTATCACCAACGGAAAGGTTTCTTCGCTTGCCGAGGCATTTATGTTTAACGGCGACACAAATAAGCAGGAAACCGACAGCATGGAAAAACTCAAAACGGACAAAAAGCTTGCGTCACTTGACGAGGTAACGGTTTATGTTTCCCGCCTTGCAGACAAAGATGATGTGCTTAAATACATAACGGAAAACACAAAATTTAAGAATTATGAGCTTATTCAGGCTGATTACAGCTTTGAGGATTTCTACAACTGGTACGACTATTTTGTTGAAACCGAGTCGTATTGCAATGTTTATCGTTTTTATTAACAGAGGTGTTTAAAATGAATTCGGATAAAATCGATCGCAAAAATTCTATCGGTGTAGCATTTTCGGGCGGCGGACTTCAAGGTATTGCTCACATCGGTGCTGTTCAGGCTCTTTATGAACTCGGAATCCATCCGCAGTATGTTTCGGGTACAAGCTCGGGTGCGGCAATGGCGGCAATCGTTGCAATGGGCTGTGATTCCGATGAAATGAAAAGAGTTGCAAAAAAGCATTGGAAAACTCTTGCCGAAATCGACAACGGCCTTATTTTCAAATCTCTTGCACAGCTTATTCTAAATAAAAAGATTCAGAAAGACGGCATCAAGTCGGGTGAACTGATTGAAGATGTTATCCGTGACATTATGAATGAAAAAGGTATAACAGGCTTTGAAAATCTTCCGATTAACCTTTCAATCTGTACGGTTGACACGCTTACAACCGATGAATGTATTTTTACAACCAAGGAAGAAAATCTTGAAAACGAGCATATTCACTACATAACAGGCGCTCCGCTTGAAACTGCTGTTCGTGCAAGTATGTCGTTCCCTGCAATTTACACAACCTGTCCTTATGACAAGTACAACTTTATTGACGGCGGTTCAAAGGACAATTTGCCCGTAAAAATTCTGCGTGATATGGGCGTCGGCAAGGTTCTTGCAATCGGCTTTGATATTATGACCTACAATCCCGACGCAGGCCTGGGCGGTCTTATTAAGGTTATTTGGCGTGCGCTTGATGTTTATTCAATTGACGGCACAAGAGAGTCAAAGAAAATGGCTGACCTTGCAATTGATATCAAGAACGAAAACACACAGCTTTTCTCAATGGACAGCGTTGACGAAACCATTCAGGAGGGCTACGATGCGATTATGGCTCACAAGGACGAAATTTTAAAGGTTTTCGGTGAGCAAAACAGTGCGGAATAATTAAGATTAAAGAGGACTTCTTTTTTGAGAAGTCCTTTTGATGTAGATGAAACGAGGATTTTATGTTAAAAATTTTGAATAAAACCCGAAAGGTATCGGGCAAAATGTCCGTACCAAAACAAATTATGACAACATTTTTTGCTCTGCTTTTTGGCGGTGGCATGGGAATTGTCGCAAAGTTTCTTGATTTGAACAGACTGCCGAGCTTTCTTGATTGGCTTGATTTGTCAAACTTTTTGGGCAGAACGGCACCGTGGATTTTTATTGCCGTGTGCCTTGCCGTATTCAGCAAATCACCCTTAAAAGCAGGAATTAATGTTTTTGCGTTTTTTGTGGGAATGTTAATAGGGTACTATGTGTGGACAAGTGTTTTTGCAGGCTTTTATCCCGATATTCCGTACCTTATGAGGTGGCTGATTCTTGCTGTTGTGTCGCCGTTTTTGGCATTTCTGATTTGGTATGCAAGGGGACGGGGCGCGCTTGCAATCGGAATTTCTTCCGTACTCATAGCAATATTCTGTTGCTTTGCATTTAATCTCAACTTTGCCGATTTCAGAATTCTGTACTTCCCCGAATTTATACTTTGGCTTGCAAGCATCGGAATTTTGTTCAAGGATGTAAAACAGAGTGCATTTTCTCTGCTGATTTCAATTCCCGTTGCCCTTTCGCTTGAATATACGGGACTTCTCACAATTATCGGCATTGGTTGATATTTTTAAATCTCTGTTGTATAATCTAAGTGCAGATTATTTGCATCTCTAAAGTGATGTAAATAATCATAGAAATTCAAAATGTGAAAAATGTAAAAAATTTGCGGGAGGGTGATTTTTGTGGATATCAGCGTTGGCGACAGAGTTGAGATGAAAAAACAGCACCCATGCGGCTGCAAAACCTTTGAAATTCTGCGTGTGGGAATGGATTTTAAGATAAAATGCGAAAAATGCGGCAGAGAGGTTATGGCGCCCCGTGCAAAGATTGAAAAAAATATTAAAAAAATTTTGACGGAGTAAGATATATATGTTTGAAAAAATCGAAATATTTGACAAAAGGTACTCCGAGCTTTCCGAAAGGCTCTACCAGCCGTCAGTAGCGGGCAATCCCGAGGAATATCAGAAAATTATGAAGGAAATCAAGTCGATTGAGGAAATCGTTTTGACCTACCGTAAATACAAAGAGGCTGTTCAGACCGAAAAAGACAGCCTTGAAATTCTTGAGGAAACAAGCGACAAAGAGCTTAAAGAGCTTGCTCAGATCGAGCTTGACGAGGCTAAGAATAATATCAAAAATCTTGCGGAAGATTTGAAAATTCTGCTTTTGCCGAAGGATCCGAACGATGAACGGAATGTTATCGTTGAAATCCGTGGCGGTGCAGGCGGTGAGGAATCGGCTCTGTTCAGTGCGGTTCTTTTCAGAATGTACTCGATGTATGCCGAAAAAAAGGGCTTTAAAATCGAGATTATCAATGCCAATGAAACCGAAATCGGCGGTTACAAGGAAATTTCCTTTATGATTGAGGGCGAGGGTGCATACTCACGCTTTAAGTACGAAAGCGGTGTTCACCGTGTTCAGCGAGTACCCGAAACCGAAAGTCAGGGCAGAGTTCACACATCGACAACAACCGTTGCGGTTTTGCCCGAGGCAGAAGATGTTGAGCTTGAAATTGATCCGAATGACCTCAAAATTGACACCTTCCGTTCAAGCGGTGCAGGCGGTCAGCATATCAACAAAACAAGTTCCGCAATCCGAATCACTCACTTGCCCACAGGTATGGTAGTTGAGTGTCAGGACGAGAGAAGTCAGTACAAGAACAAGGACAAGGCTCTTAAAGTTCTCAAAAGCCGGCTTCTCAAGGAAAAACAGGACAAACAGGCGAGTGAAATTGCCGAAAACAGAAAAATGCAGGTAGGTACGGGCGACCGCAGTGAGCGAATCCGCACATATAACTATCCGCAGGGCAGAGTAACCGACCACAGAATCGGTCTTACTCTCTACAAGCTTGAAGAAATTCTCAACGGCAACCTTGACGAAGTGATTGACGCACTTGTTGCCGCTGACAGAGCCGAAAAGCTCAAAGAAAGTATGGAAAAATAATCCGGTGATAATTGTGAAAACATTGTTGTTAAAAAATACAGAGGAAGATATAAAAACCGCCGCGGAGCTGCTTAAAAACGGCGGTGTTGTAGGAATCCCGACCGAAACAGTTTACGGACTTGCGGCTGACGCACTCAACCCCGAGGCCGTAAAGAAGATTTTTAAAGCAAAGGGCAGACCGGGGGATAATCCGCTGATTGTCCACATCTGCGATTTTTCCGATATTGAAAGACTTAACCTTGTGACGAAAATTCCCGACACGGCAAAAAAACTTGCCGATGCGTTCTGGCCGGGACCGCTCACAATGATTATGAAAAAGTCGGATGTTATTCCGAATGAAGTTTCGGCAGGACTTGGCACGGTTGCAATCCGTTTTCCGAGCCACAAAACCGCACAGGCGATTATCCGTGAATCGGGTACGGTTCTTGCCGCACCTTCGGCAAATATTTCGGGCTCACCCAGTCCGACAACCGCACAGCATGTTATGAACGATATGGACGGCAAAATCGACGCTGTTCTTGACGGCGGTGCAAGTGAGGTAGGTCTTGAAAGCACGGTAATCACTCTTGCGGGAGATGTTCCGAGGGTGCTTCGCCCGGGCGGAATTACGGTTGAAATGCTTGAAAGCGTTCTCGGCAAGGTTGAAGTTGATGATGCGGTTTTGCACAAACTTGCAGACAATGTTAAGGTTGCAAGCCCCGGTATGAAGTACAAGCACTATGCGCCAAGGGCGAGAGTAATACTTCTTAATTGCAACGATGAGCAATATATTGATTATGTAAACAAAAAGGCGGCAAAGGGAGTTGCGGCACTCTGTTGCGACGAGGATATTCCGCTTTTGAAAACTCCCGTTTTCTCTCTCGGAAAACGAAACGACTATACAAGACAGGCTCACACGCTTTTTGACGAGCTTCGCAGAATTGATGAGGACGACAGCGTTAAGGTTGTATATTCAAGACTGCCAAAAACGAACGGCGTCGGAATGGCTGTTTACAACCGTCTTATAAGAGCGGCAGGCTTTGAGGTGATTGACCTTGAACAGAATTAAAATTGTCGGTCTTACGGGACAGAGCGGTGCGGGAAAAAGCACGGTTTCGGCATATTTTGCCAAAAACGGAATGTGCGTTATAAATGCTGACGAGATTGTAAAAAATCTTTACACTCCCGATTCCGTATGCTTAAAGGCTGTTTCGGATGTTTTCGGTCAGGATATTATCCTTTCTGACGGCAACATTGACAGACAGTTGCTTGCCAAAAGGGCATTTTCAAGCAAGGAAAACACACATTTGCTCAATTCAATTGTTCATCCGTTTGTTACATATGAATTTATGCAGATGGCGAAACAGGCTCAGACAGACGGCAAAAGCGTTGTGATTTATGACGCTCCTCAGCTTTTTGAAAGCGGTGCCGATGTGTTTTGCGACCTTATTGTAAGCGTTACCGCTAAAAAAGAAATAAGGCTTGAGAGAATCTGCAAAAGGGATAACATTGACATTTCCCGTGCAGAGCTAAGAATGTCTGCACAGCTTGACGAGGAATTTTTCAGAAGTCACAGCGACATTGTTATTGAAAACAATTTTTCTATAGAGCAAGTCGAGCTTGCCGCACAAAAGGCGGCAGAGGCTATTAACAACCTGATGAGGTGATAGGATGCCCCAATCAAGGCGATATAAAAAGAAAAAAAGTGCAGGAAAAGCTATTTTGGCATGGATAATTGTGCTTGCAATTCTTGCGGCGGGAGTATTTGTGTTTGTTTCGGTCTTTTACGAGGACGCAAAGAAAAAGCTTGATGAGATGAATTATCCACGCACCTACAGCACATATGTTGAAAAAGCCGCCAAGGATTATGACCTTGATCCTGCGTTGATATATGCCGTAATCCACACGGAAAGCGGCTTTAATCCGAAAGCCGAATCGGGCGTCGGAGCAAAGGGTGTTATGCAGATGATGCCATCGTCCTTTGAGTGGCTGCAGGAGCAAAGAGGTTGTGCGGGACAGTACACCGAGGATGACCTGTTTGACCCCGAAATCTGTATTGATTACGGAAGTTATCTTTTAAAATATTTTTACGATTATTACGGCACGGAACGCTCGGCAATTGCCGCATATAATGCCGGCTTTGTTGTAAGCGACTGGCTCAACGATACTAATTACAGTTCGGACGGAAAAAATCTTGATTCCATTCCGTATCCCGAAACAAAGAATTATGTTGACAAGGTTGAAAGTGCCAAGGAAATGTATATAAAACTTTATTATTCACAATCTAATTAAGTGCAGAGATGTTCCGATGCCTTTGGCGGCGGATTTCAAAATAAAATGGTTTTGCCGTGTTTTACGGCACAGAAAGGACGGTTATTATGGCTGAAGAAAAGTCAAAGACAACTTTATTAAAGGAAAAAATTATGATGACCGAACCGAAGGGCGTTAAGGCTCTTTCGGAGGAAGAAATTAAAAAGGCAGACAGCTTTTGCGATGGTTACAAAAAGTTTCTTGATAACTCACCCGTTGAGCGTGAGGCTGTTCGCTATACTGTTGAGCTTGCCAAAAAAGCAGGTTTTGCAGAGTATGAGCAGGACAAAGAATATAAGGCAGGCGACAGGCTTTATTATGTAAACCGTGACAAGGCTGTTGCTCTTGTTGTAATCGGTAAAAACGGTGTTAAGAACGGTGCAAGGCTTGCAATCGCTCATATTGATTCCCCGAGAGTTGACCTCAAACCGAATCCTCTTTTTGAGGCAAACAATCTTGCTTTCTTTAAGACTCATTACTACGGCGGTCTTAAAAAATATCAGTGGACAACAATTCCGCTTTCACTTCACGGTTCGGTTGTAAAGCTTGACGGTACAAGAGTTGACATCTGCTGGGGCGATGATGAGAACGAAAGCTGTTTCTGCATTACAGACCTTCTTCCGCACCTTGCAAGGGAGCAGGCGTCAAAGCCAATGGCAAAGGCAATTGAGGGCGAAAACCTCAATGTTATCCTCGGCTCTCGTCCGTATGATGCAGACAGCGACGAAAAAGACCTTGTAAAGCTCAATGTAATGGCTGTACTCAATGAGAAGTACGGTATCTGTGAGGGTGACTTCCTTTCGGCTGAGCTCTGCCTTATCCCGTCTTTCAAGTCAAGAGATATCGGTTTTGACAGAAGCATGATCGGCGGTTACGGTCACGATGATAAGGTTTGTGCTTATCCGGCTGTTATGGCGGCTCTTGATGTTGAAATGCCCGAGCAGACTTGTATCACATATCTTACAGACAAAGAAGAAACAGGCAGTGACGGCAACACAGGTATGCAGAGCGACTTCCTCCGCTTCTTCATCTATGACCTTGCAAAACAGGACGGTGTTGACGGCTACCGTGTTCTTTCAAAAAGCACCTGTCTTTCAGCCGATGTAAATGCCGCATTTGATCCGACTTTTGCGTCTGCATATGAGGCTAACAACTGCTCATACATTAACAACGGTGTAATTATTTCAAAATACACAGGTCACGGCGGAAAGTATGACACATCAGATGCGTCTGCCGAATATATGGGAAAAATCAGGGCTATGCTTGAGAACAACGATATTCTCTGGCAGGTCGGTGAACTCGGTAAGGTTGACGGCGGCGGCGGCGGAACAATCGCAAAGTATGTTGCCAATATGAATGTCGATGTTGTTGATCTCGGCGTTCCCGTGCTCTCAATGCATGCTCCGTTTGAAATTGTTTCCAAGACAGATGTTTATATGGCATACAGAGCATTCTTCACTTTTTTTGATACAAAAGATTAATTTCGGAAAAAATACAAAAAACACTTGATTTTTGCACCGAGTTGTGATATCATACTACTTGCGGCTGATAAAAGGCCGCATATGCGCCGGTAGCTCAGCTGGATAGAGTGTCTGACTACGAATCAGAAGGTCGGGAGTTCGAGTCTCTTCCGGCGCGCCAAGAAAAACGCACTTGTGTAAACAAGTGCGTTTTTCAGTTATATTCGCCTGTCGACGAGTGATATTGCCGTGCAGTGATATTCGGTCATACCGAGTGATATTGCCTGCGGCAGTTTTAAAGCGAATATAATATCACCGAGAGCGAAAGCGAGCGATAACACATTTATATCACGCCGAGTTAAACGAGGCATATCACCGATAACTTTACAGACATTCGGCTTTGTGATATATTGTATTCTGGGTGATGATTGTGTCTGAAAGTATTTTACGGAATAAATCAAAAGAATTTGCAAAACAGATTGTATATATGTGTCGTGATATCAAAGCAAATGCAAGAGAATCGGTTTTAACTAATCAACTTTTGCGTTCGGGAACAAGTATAGGTGCAAATATTCACGAAGCACAGTATGCGCAGGGTAAAAAGGATTTTATCTCCAAGTTGGAAATAGCACAAAAAGAGTGCTTTGAAACTGAATATTGGCTGGAACTTCTTTTTGAAACAGGATATATATCCGAAACCGTATATAAGCCATTGCAAAATCAGTGCGGCACAATCAGGAGAATGCTGATTTCATCGATCAATACAGTAAAGAAAAACGATAAATGAAACATATAAACAGTCTAACGCCGTAAGCGTTTCTGATGATTAAGTTTATCTAATCCTTTACACCTTAAAACTCAGACCTCATCCTTGTACAATAAACACTATCTTTTAAAGAATGTTAGTTAAATTTTGTGTAAAGTATGCATAAAATGAAAATTATTGTGTACAATGGCTTAAAAAAATAGATTATAAAGGCTATTTTCGGCATTTCTACTCTTTGAATTTGGAGCAATTTATGATAGAATGTACATAAAGTGGTTACAAATAGGTAACAATCACTTTGAATTCAAAAAAAGGAGTGTTTCTTTGCGAAATGTTTTAAAAAGTGTTTTTAGCAAAAAGGTTTCTGCGGCAGTTCTTACGGCTGTAATGCTGTTTGTGTCGGTTTTCTCAATGTCGATGATTGCGAGTGCGGCATCGTTCTCACCGAGACTGTCTGCCCCGAGTTCAAGTAACAAATATTATTACAGTAATTTAAATGTTTTTTATAAGTATGGTTACGGCATGCCTAACTGTACGGCATATGCCTACGGCAGAGCTTATGAGATTCTCGGTTCTGAGCCAAAGCTTTCATGGAACAATGCCGAGCAGTGGTACGATTACAACAAGTCTAACGGCTACTACAAGTACGGTCAGACTCCAAAGGTCGGCGCAATTGCCTGCTGGTCATATAACGGTGGCGGCGGTCATGTTGCTGTTGTAGAAAAGGTTGAAAACGGTCAGATTACATTTTCTAACTCTGCATGGAGCGGTCAGAACTTCTACCTTTCCTATGCAAGCACTTCCGACAAGAATGCCGGCGGTAACAGCTGGTGGAATTTTCAGGGCTACATTTACCTTGGCGATTTCAGCGGCAGTACAAGCACTACTCAGGCTACAACCAAAAAGGTAACTTACACAACAGGTACATATAAAACAAATGTTGACGATTATCTCAAAATGAGAAGCGGTGCGGGTACAAGCTATTCATCTATAGCATTTGTTCCGAACAATGTTACTCTTAATGTAACAAAGGTTTCAACAGCCGGCGGTTACACATGGGGTTACACCTCGTACAACGGCAAGACAGGTTGGGTTGCTCTTGATTTCTGTACTTTTGTTTCTTCATCAACGGTACAGCCAACAACAGCAAAACCTACTGTACAGCCTACCACAGCCAAAGCTACGGTTCAGCCGACTACTGCAAAGGTAACTGTTCAGCCGACAACAGCCAAGGCTACACAGCCTGCAACAACTGTTCCTGCTGCAACAGTACAGCCTACTACGGTACAGGCAACAACAGCTCCTGTAACTACACAGCCGAGCAATGACAACAACAATGATACTCCGTATATGATCGGCGATGTAAACCTTGACGGTCATGTCAATGTTATTGACGCAACTGAAATCAGCAAGTACATTGTTTCAATTTCAACACTTTCTGATGTTCAGAGAGAACTTGCGGATTACAACCATGACGGTGAAATCAATGTCGTGGATGCCACAGAAATCCAGAAACTTGTTGTCGGTAATAACTGATAACAACAAAACAAAATCAAAACACGCTTTGCATTTTGCAGAGCGTGTTTTTTGTTTGGAACTTTTATAACAAAGAGGGGTATGCGAGGATGCATACCCTTTTGAGTTTAATAAGTTTAATATTTAAGCATTATGTCAACGAAAAATTCACCGTTATTGTTGCCTGCATCAAAAATTCCGTCATAGACTTCGGTTATGCTCTTCATGGAGTGAAGTCCGATGCCCTTGCCCTGATGCTTTGTGGACGAATAAGTTTCGCCGTCCATTTCCAAAGGCTTGTCGTAGTTGTTTGTTGAAACAATGTACAAACAGTCGCCTTTTATTTCGGAAGTCAGGTTAAAATATCTTTTGCCTTCTTCAACTGTACAGCAACCGTCAATTGCGTTTTCGAGTATGTTGCCGAAAATACTGCAGAGGTCAACATCAAGAATTCTCGATTTGTCGGGCAAATCAATCCGCCAGTTAATGTCAACATCGTTCTCAATCGCCTGCTGACGGTAGTGGTTGAACAAAGCATTGAGTGCGTCACTTTTGCAGATTCGCACAGGTGCTGTTACAGTCAGCGAATTTTCATACTGGGCAATGTAGTCTTTCAGCGCCGAAAGATTTCCTTCATCTGCAAGTCGGCTCATAACATGAACTGAATGTTTAAAATCATGCCTTGCTTTTGAGGTGTATTTTATGTACGACTGCAACGATTCTGTGTAACTTTTCTGAATTTCAAGAATATTGTTTCGTTCTGTAAGCTTTGTTTTTTCGATAGTAGTCTTGCTGAAAATGTAGAATAATATGAATACTATAAGATACAATGTAAGCTCAAATATTGTAATGATGAATCCTTTTGCATAAACCTTTCCAACACGAATATTTGCGTAGGAAATCGGTATGATATAGATGTTTGACACCATAAGTGCAATGGGCAAAATTGAAAACAAATACCACACCTTGCCGATATTTATGTTGTCAATCATCCATGCATAGTATTTTGTAAGCGGAACAAGCGCTCCCATTGCCGCAACCGAAAGCCCCATTTGAATCAGGCTATATGAGGTGTTAACTCCTCGTGAGATTTCTTCCTGAAAAAATGAGTTGATAAAATATGAATACAGCGAAAAGAATGAAATCAAACAGCACACACTTATAAAAACAAACAAACAGCGTGCTGTTCCGGCCTTTGTAACGCTTTTAATAAGGAAGAAAAATATCACAAGGTCGGGGAAGAGAACAAAGTTTAAATTCTGAATGTCAAAAGCCGTCATCACAATTGACGAGAGAGAACCGAGTATGATAAATGAACACAAAAAGAGCGTTACTATCTTTGAAATCGGGTATTTTAATTGATTTTTTAACGGTAAAAGGCAGAATAAACTTAACGGTATTATTATGACAAAGCTGAAAAATGCCTGAAGAAATTTTATGAATGCGTCCATATTCACCTCCGCTGGTTTTCTCTGATTTTTTTGAACATATATTCACGGATGCTCTGTTCAATCCGAGTTTTTTCACGAATTTTAATCGGGAATCTTTCACCGTTGCCTGTAACACATACAGAGTCTTCAATGTCCTTTATGTAATCGGCATTCAACACGATTCCCCTGTTTACGGGTATGAAACGGGTGTCATTGTCTGCAAGCTTGAGAAACTCTGCAATGGTCATTCGTGTGCGATATCTAAGTCCCGAAACAACACCTATGTTGATATAATGTGCGTCGGATTCAACAGAAACAATTTCCTTAAGCGAAATCAGCGTGTTTCGGCGGTCACACATAACTTCAATGTATTTTGAATTATCCGATACATATGACGAGGCATCATCAAGTACCTTGTAAATCTGCTCAGCTTTGTAGGGTTTTGTTATGTAATGAAAAGCGTGAACGGAAAATGCCTGCATCATAAAATCGGGGCTTGTTGTGACAAATACAATAAGAATATCACGGTCTTTTTCACGAAGCTTTTCAGCCACGGCAATGCCGTTCATCTTCTCCATAAAAATATCTACAAAGGCTATTTTGTAGGTGTTTTCCTTGAATGAATTGAAAAAAGCTATTCCGTCAGGAAAACAATCAATCTGCACATTTTGCTTGTGTCCGCCAAAATATGCGTTGCAGATTGAGTAGAGAATGTCTGCCTGAGGCTTTTCGTCGTCAATAACTGCAATTTTCAAGATATCGCCTCCTTTGAAATAATTTAATTCGGAGCAATGATTAACTGCACTTAGATTATACCATAAATTTGAAAAATATTATATCCGATTGTCATATGTTTTTGCCAAAAGATTGATGTTTGTGCCAACTTGTTGAAATGTTGCATTAAATTGGCTATCATTGAGATGATAATAGCGAAACACGAAAATTGCGGTGTTTCCGTAAATCAAAATCGGAAAGTAAAAAAATATCGGAAAGAGGTAATCAACTATGAAAAAAATCAAGAAGTTAGCTTTATTGCTTGCAATTTGTATGGTAGGTACAGTAGGTCTTGTAGGTTGCGGTAATGACGGTGACTCGTCAAGCAAAAACGAAAGTTCGGCAACACAGACTGCTGACGACAATGCAAACAGCGCAGATGACAGCGCCGCTGATTCAGAGGACGGCGATTCATCGGCAAGCGTTGTAGGTACTTGGACTGTAACAGCACTTGAGGGTACGGACGGTACAGCCGTTTCAATTGATGACTACGCAACAGCAAACGGTGTTGACCCCGAAACTTTGAAATGTACATACACATTTGCAGATGACGGTACATTCTCAGGCGAAATGAGCGGTGTGACTGTTTCGGGCAATTACACATTTGAGGGTACAGATCTCGTTATGACAGTAGGCGAACAGCAGTTTAACTACACATATGACGCTGACAATGATATGCTCAAATACACAGATCCTAACACAGGACTTTCAAGTTATTGCGAAAGACAGCAGTAATTGTAATCTAATCCCAATTTCCTAATACTACACTACACAAAACAACCGCTCACCAAAAGGTGGGCGGTTGTTTCTGTTTGATGTACAGTAGGTCAATTACATTGTGACATTTATAAAATATATCTTAATATATAATTTGTGTCATTACTTACTCACCGTTAATTTACTTTATTTGTCGGAGTTCCGTTCAGAAAATTTTTGATGTTGTCCGAAACTATGCCCATAAGGCGTTCTCTGGTTTCAACGGGCGCCCAGGCAATGTGGGGGGTGATGATGCAATTTTTTGCACCCATAAGAATGCAGTCCTCAACCATAGGCTCAACCTTGAGGGTGTCGATTGCCGCACCGCCGAGGTGACCGCTTTCGAGTGCCTCAAGCAAATCTTTTTCAACCATAACACCGCCTCTTGCCGTGTTTACGAACAATGCACCCTGTTTCATTTTGGCAAAGGCATTTTTGTCAAACATATTTTCCGACTGTGGATTTAGCGGACAATGAACGCTTACAATGTCGCTTGTTTCAAGAAGTTCATCAAATGAAACATCTTTGATTCCGTCAATATTTTTCGGAGTTCTGCTCGATGCGATTACATTCATATCAAAAGCGCTTGCAATTTTTGCAACAGCCTTTCCGATGTTTCCGAGTCCGATAATGCCGAGTGTTTTGCCTGCAAGTTCATTCAGCGGATATACAAACGGTGAAAAAGTTTTGCTTCTTTTCCACTTGCCGTCCTGAACAAACCGATTATATTCCGCAGTGTGATTGAAATGTTCAAGAATGAGTGCAAATGTGTGCTGTGCAACCGCATTTGTTGAATATGAACCTGCGTTGCAGACGGTTATGCCGTTTTTGGTGCAGTAGTCAAGGTCAATGTTGTTGTAGCCTGTTGCAAAAATTCCTATATATTTCAGATTTTTTGCAAATCGCATTGTGTGCGAATCAAGCAGAGTTTTGTTGCACACAACGATATCTGCATCTGCAATTTTCTCTGCAACCTCTTCATATTTCAAAAGACCGAACGACTCAACCTCGCCGAACCGATTAAGCACATCGGCATTTACAATATCGTCAAGAACAGTCTGTGCGTCTGTTAAAACTATTTTCATCTTATCACCTCGTTTTTTACTGACTATAGTATATACCGAAAAATTTTTCCTTGCAATCCAAATCGAAATTTTGTATAATATTCGTGCATAAATTGAAAGGAACGGTATGTTAATGTATAAAAATTATCTTTTTGATTTGGACGGAACTTTGCTTCCCATGGATATGGAAAAATTCGTAAAGCTGTATTTTTCATCGCTCTGCAAGCGTTGCACTCCTGTTATAAAAATCGAACCCGACGCCCTTATAAAGGCGATGTGGGCAGGCACTGACGCTATGACAAAGAACGATAACAGCCGTACAAACCGTGAAGTTTTCTGGGAAACAGCGGGCAAAGTCAGCGGTGCCGACCTTGAAAAGTTTGATGACCTTTTTACCGATTATTACGAAAACGAGTTTATCGTTCCGAAAGATGCTACAAGCTTTACTCCTTATGCAAAGAAAAGCATTGATTTCATAAAGAAAAACGGCGGCAGACTTATTGCCGCAACAAATCCGATTTTTCCGTTTGTTGCAACAAAACGCAGACTAGAATGGGCAGGAGTTTCTCCCGACGATTTTGAACTTGTTACAACATACGAAAACTTTGGTTGCTGCAAGCCGAATCTGAAATATTTTGAAGAAATCTGCAAAAAGCAGGATATCAAGCCCGAAGACAGCATTATGATCGGCAACGATGTTGACGAGGATTTGTGCAGCGCAAAACTCGGCTTTGATACATACCTTATTACCGACACAATTGTGAACAGAGATAATAAGGATTATTCAGACTACAAAAACGGCAGTTTTGAGGAATTTTACAAAGATTTTCTCAAAGGCGATTGATAAAACCAACACCCCGTATATCGGAAAGTTTTCGATATATGGGGTGTTTTTTACAGAATTATCAGTCAGAGAAAACTATGTTCTGATTAAAGTTCTTTTTTCTTCTTTAATGCGTACATTGAAAGTCCGCCTGCACAGGCAAGGACTGCGAGAAGTGCAATTGCTGTTGCCTGTCCTGTCTTAACAGCACCGTTGTCTGATGATGAGGATTTTGTTGCTGTGTCGGAGGTTGCGGGGGCAGTTGTTACAGCAGACGCAGCGGATGTTGCATCTTTTGAGGCAGTTGCCGTAACCGATGTTGTCGGTGCAACTGTTGTATCGGGCTCTGTTTCGGAAGTGTACTCCGATGCGGTTACAAGACCGCTGTAATCATAAACTGCATTGCCCTTATCAAGTGCCGCAAATGCCTTTGCCATAACTGACGGATTGTAATTTTCGAGGTCAAAGCCTGCGTTTGAAAGGTCAAGTGTTGCCGTGAGCATCTTTTCCTTTGTCATAGTTTCGGTTGTGAGGTATACAGAGCTTACACCGTTAGGTTCAATAATTGTTGATTTGCCTGGATAGAGCATACTGTCCTGATAACCGCTTGTATCAACAAGGTCACAGCTTAGTAAAGCCATATTATCTCTTGCAACAATTGATGAAATTGCATTGTTGTAAATGAAGTTTGAACCTGCGTAGCCTGTTGATGCAGTCGGATTTACAAGAATCTTACAACCTGCGGCTGCATAGTATCTTGCAAGCTCCGGATAAGCGTATGTGTCCATACAGATGCTTATGCCCATACCGCCCCAAGGCGTGTCGATGATGAGAGGTTCAACACCCCATGTTGCCCAGTCGCCTTCAACAACCTGAACTTTTCTATAGGTGAGGGTTTTGCCCTCCGGGGTTGCGACAAAGGCAGAGTTGAACGGATGCTGTTCGTCATCCGGATTAACTTCGGCAGTACCGTAGATTACATACATATTATTATCTGCGGCGGCTTTTGCAATAAGTTTTGCATAGTAACCGTCTGTTGTTTCTGCGTTTTCAACAATTGATTTCCAGATTTCGGAATCGGGATCGCTTGTGCTTGCATAGTCTGCAAGTGCCATTTCAGGGAATGTGATTATGTTCACACCTTCGGCTTTAGCCTTCTCAATGTAGTCTATCATCTTTTCTGTATTAGCCGCTTTGTCAGCCCACTTCGGATTCATTTCAACAACTGCAACCGTCGGAGAATCTGTTGTTGAGGGGGCTTTTGTAAGTGATGTGCCGTACTCTGCAAGCTGTGAGTACCATTCTTTGTAGAGGTTAGGCTGATAAATGTCCATATCCACAAGCTCGTGTGTTACCGTTGAAAGGTCAACCGTGCCTGTGCAGAGAGTGTCGGAGCTTTCTTCACCGCCTGCATAAACCTTTATGATGTAATCGGTGAAGTCTGCGTTTTTATCAATTGAAGACTGCCACATAGACCAAATTTTATTGTATTCGTCAAGTGAGTTGATGCCCGCAAGCATTGAACCGCCTGAGAATGTGCTGTCATTGTATGTGCCTTTGAGATTTGCGGAGGCAACATATAAGCCTGCCTGATATACAACATTGTATGTGCTGTTTCTGTTGTAATCTGTCCAGTCGAGATTGTAATATGATTTTGTGTAATCACAATATACAGCGTCGCTGAAATCGTAGTTTTTGGTGTAATCTTCCGTTTCAATTGAATTACAGTCGGTAATCATAAAACAATCGTCAGCGGAGTAAATTCTGCTGAGTTCGATTAAGTCGGCGGCATCGTTTCCGACAGAAAGACCTACCTTGCCAAACTTTGTGTCAAAATATACCGGGGTGCTTCCTGCTTTGCATGAACTGTCATCAGCCGAAACAAGCATTTTCTGATAGCTGTCAACCTTTCCGTCAGGGGTGCAGACAAAAGCAGAATCATATGCGTGGGCGCTGTCACCCGGAACCGTTTCGGGTGCACCGTAAACAATGTACATATCATATTTTTCTGCCAAATCTGAAAAATATGCCGCTGTACTGCCTGTTTTTGATTCGGCAAGTGCAACAGGAATTTCTTTGCTGTAACCCGTCACCGACATTTCAGGAAAAACTATAATATCAGTTCCCTGCTCGTCAGCCTGTTCAATGATTTTTGACATTGAAGCGATGTTTGTACTTTTGTTTCCCGATTCGGGAGAAAAGTTTACAACGCTGACTGTTGGATTTTCCGTTGTTTCATCATCAGCCGCAAAGCCGACAATGGCTGACGGCACAATAAGTGTTGCCGCCAAAGACAGGGATGAAATAACTTTTACTTTCTTCTTCATAGATACACTCTTCCTTTCAGGAGTACTTGCATCGGCACGGTGTTGTGTCGATAAAATAAAAAATGCCTGCATATAATACGCAGACACCTTTATCCGAAAAAAATATAAAATTGAAATTCCCTATCCGTTCAAATTCACTACGCTGATTATATCACCAGATTTTACAAAAATCTACTTTAAATTTGCAAGAAATAGCTTTGCAACTTGCAAAACTATTTTATCTAATTTGCATAATTACTGCACTTTACAATATAAAAACGGCAAAATATGAATAATGAGGTGTATAAATATGCAATATGCGCTTTTGCAGTGTTATGAGCAGATATTGAAAAACAGAAGAAATAATCATAATTTTTGCAAATAAGGTTGTGCAATATACCTTATAAGGCAAATTATTGTGAAGAGGTTTTTATTAAATACCTTTTAATGCCTTAAATGAAATAAAAAAATAGTCGAATGTGGTATCATGTGATGTGATACAGGTTATCAGACGGGATTTATTTTGTTTTATATCTTAATTAAGCAGGTGAATGAATTATGTCAGAAGTAATCAGAATTTTTGTTGAAAAAAAGGATGGCTTCAATGTTCTTGCAAAGCAGACGCTTTGGGACATCCGCCACAACCTCGGTATGAAGTCTGTCGAAGATCTTCGTTACATTGTGCGTTACGATCTTGAGGGACTTACTAAGGAAGAATATGACAAGGCGAAAACCATTGTTTTGTCAGAGCCTAACGCCGATGTAATCTATGAAGAAACTCTCCCCGTTGAGGACGGCTGGAAGGTATTCGCAATGGAGTATCTCCCCGGTCAGTACGATCAGCGTGGTGACTCTGCCGAGCAGTGCGTTCAGCTTCTTACTCAGGGTGAGCGTTGCAAGGTTCTTACAGCAAGAGTAATTGCTCTCAAGGGCAATATTACAGACGAAGAGCTTGTAAAGGTTGAGGAGTACCTCATCAACCCTGTTGAAAGCCGTCTTGCATCTCTTGAAAAGCCAAAGACTCTTGATATGGAAATTCCCGTTCCCGAAAATGTTAAGAGGGTAGAGGGCTTCAACGGCTGGAATGACGATGAGATGCAGAAGTATTACGATTCAATGGGCTTTGCAATGACACTTGCAGACCTCAAGTTCTGCCGTGATTACTTCAGAGATACAGAGCACCGTGATCCGTCGGTTACAGAACTTCGTGTAATTGACACATACTGGTCGGACCATTGCCGTCACACAACATTCCTTACAAGACTTGAAGAGATTGAGATTGAAAAGTCTGCTCTCGGAAAGGTTATTGAGGATGCACTCAGCGAGTATTATGCAACCCGTGACGAGGTTTACGGCAAGGATACAAAGAGAATCGTTTCACTTATGGATATGGCTCTCATCGGTATGAAGTCACTCAAGAAAAAAGGACTCATTCCCGACCTTGACGAAAGTGAAGAAATCAATGCCTGCTCAATTCAGGTTCCCGTTACTATAGATGGAAAAACAGAACAGTGGCTCGTTCAGTTCAAGAACGAAACTCACAACCACCCGACAGAAATCGAGCCTTTCGGCGGTGCCGCAACCTGTCTTGGCGGTGCAATCCGTGATCCGCTTTCAGGCCGTTCATATGTATATCAGGCTATGCGTGTTACAGGCTCGGGCGATCCGACAATTCCTTTCAAGGATACAATGCACGGCAAGCTCCCTTCACGCAAAATTACAACAGGTGCCGCTCAGGGTTACAGCTCATACGGTAACCAGATCGGTCTTGCAACAGGTCAGGTAACCGAGCTTTACGATCAGGGCTATGTTGCAAAGAGAATGGAAATCGGTGCTGTTATCGGCGCATCTCCAAAGGAAAATGTTATCCGTGAAACTCCTCTCCCCGATGATGTAATCGTACTTCTCGGCGGAAGGACAGGCCGTGACGGCTGCGGCGGTGCAACAGGTTCTTCAAAGGCTCACGATGAAAACTCAATCGAAACCTGCGGTGCAGAGGTTCAGAAGGGTAATCCTCCAACAGAAAGAAAAATTCAGCGTTTGTTCCGCAACCCCGAAACTGCAAAGCTCATCAAGAGATGTAACGACTTCGGTGCAGGCGGTGTTTGCGTTGCTATCGGTGAACTTGCCGACGGTCTTACGGTTGACCTCGACAAGGTAACAAAGAAATATGACGGCCTTGACGGTACGGAGCTTGCTATATCCGAAAGTCAGGAAAGAATGGCTGTTGTTCTCGATAAAAAAGATGTTGACAAGTTTATTTCACTTGCATCAAAAGAAAACCTTGAGGCTACAGCCGTTGCGGTTGTAACCGAAAGTCCTCGTCTTACAATGAACTGGAGAGGCGACACAATCGTTGACCTCAGCCGTGAGTTCCTCAACACAAACGGTGTTACTCAGGTTGCCAAGGCTTATATCGAGGCTCCGAAGTGGGAGGGCTGCTACCGTAAGGTTGCTCCCGCAAAGCTTAAAGATATGCCTGCTGACGAGGCATTCCTTGAAAATATGTCAAGACTTGAAGTTTGCTCACAGATTGGTCTTGCAGAAAGATTTGACGCATCAATCGGTGCGGCTACGGTAATTATGCCGTTCGGCGGTAAGAATCAGCTCACTCCTCAGGAGGCTATGGCTGCAAAGATTCCGCTTGAGAAGGGCGAAACAGACGATGCAACAGCAATGAGTTACGGCTATATTCCCGGTGTTTCACGCTGGAGTCCGTTCCACGGCTCGGCTTATGCAGTTGTTGAATCGCTTTCAAAGCTGCTTGCAATCGGCGCAAACCCGATGACAGCAAGACTTACATTCCAGGAATATTTTGAAAGACTTAAAGATGTTCCTTCCCGTTGGGGTAAACCTGCCGCAGCACTCCTCGGTGCTATGCAGGCTCAACTCAAGCTCGGACTTCCGTCAATCGGCGGTAAGGACAGTATGTCGGGTACATTTGAGGATATTGATGTTCCGCCTACACTCGTAAGTTTTGCCGTTGCAATGACAAAGGCCTCAAAGACAATTTCAACAGAATTCAAGAACGCAGGTTCAAAGGTTATCTTTGTTCCCGTTCCCGAAAATAAAGAAACACTTATGCCTGTATGGGATAAGCTTATCGAAATGTACAACGCTGTTTATGCTCTCTGCGAGGACGGCAAGGTGCTTTCTGCATCGGTTGTTAAAGAGGGCGGTACTGCCGCAAGCGTATGTAAGGCTTGCTTCGGTAACGGCTTTGGCTTTAAGTTTGCAAACGAACTCACAAATGACGAGCTTTTCGCTCCGCTTTCGGGTTCGCTTGTTATCGAACTTGCAGACGGTGCAGAGCTTTCAAACGATGTTCTTCACTATGACCTCGGTACTGTTACAAACGATGCAAAGATTACTGTAAACGGCAAGGAAATCGAACTTTCCGCACTCCTCGAAAAGTGGACTGCTCCGCTTGAAAAGGTATTCCCGACAAAGGCTGAAGTGCCTGAAATCGAAGTTGATGTTCCGCTTTACAGCGAGAGAAATACATCTTCACCTGCAATCAAGGTTGCAAAGCCTACTGTATTTATCCCTGTATTCCCGGGTACAAACTGCGAGGTTGATACGGCAAGAGCATTTGAAAAAGCAGGTGCAAATGTTGAAATGCTTATCGTCAAGAACCTTTCTTCAAACGATATCGAGGAAACAATTGACGAAATGGAAAAGCTCATTGCAAAGTCACAGATGATTATGCTTCCGGGCGGTTTCTCAGGTGGTGACGAGCCTGACGGTTCAGGTAAGTTCATTGCAACAACATTCCGCAACCCGAGAATTGCAGAGCAGGTTAACAACCTTCTCAAGAATCGTGACGGTCTTATGCTCGGTATCTGTAACGGATTCCAGGCTCTTATCAAGCTCGGACTTGTTCCTTACGGCGAAATCAGAGAGCTTAAAGCAAATGATCCGACGCTCACATTCAACACAATCGGCAGACATATTTCACATATGGCTTATACAAGAGTTACTTCCGTTAAGTCACCGTGGTTTGCAAATGTCAACGCAGGCGATGTGTTTGCTGTTCCCGTGTCACACGGTGAGGGCAGATTTATGGCTGATGTTGAAACTGTAAAAGAACTTGCAAAGAACGGTCAGATTGCAACACAGTATGTTGACCTTGCCGGCAATCCAAGCAGCGACATTGAGTTTAACCTCAACGGTTCTGTTTGTGCAATTGAGGGTATCACATCACCTGACGGCAGAGTTCTCGGTAAAATGGGACACAGCGAGAGAAAGGGTGAAAACCTTTACAAAAATGTTCCTTTTGCAAAAGACCAGCAGATTTTTGAAAGCGGTGTAAAATACTTCAAGTAATTTATAACCGAATATTTTATATAAAAACTAAGGACATCCGTTTTTCGGATGTCCTTGTTGTTTGTGCGGTATAGTACGCAATAATATTGTATTGTTATTGTAGCGACGACCACGGTTCGCCACTACTGTATGGCAGTAGCATTGTGACATTAAAATATAATCGGAAATGTTGCGCTCGGGCATTTATAGCTTTGCGTTTGTAAAACTGTCTGCACGAACGGGGTACGGCGACACGCAGATAATAGATGACTTACCGTAATCGGCAATGTTACGCTCGGGCATTTATAGCTTTGCATTTGTAAAACTGTCTGCACGAACGGGGGACGGCGGTACGCCGTTAGTAAATGCCTTGTACGGTGACTTCGCCTGAATTGATAAGTTTGGTGGTTTTGTCGGGAAGCTCTGCAATAAGCTCGCCGTCAGGGTTTACTCCCACAGCTTTTGCGGTAACGGACTTTCCGTCTTTGGTGAATGTTATATCTCTGCCGACTGTTGCGCAAAGGCTTGTGTATTCCTTTAATGCGACAGGGGAAAGCTTTAAATCGTTTTTGATGAATTCCTCTTCAATGTGGTTAAGCACACAGGCAAAGAATTTATTCTTGTCAAAATGACCGCCTGTTGCAAGATAAATTGAAGTTGCCTTTTCCTTTATGTCATCGGGAAAATCCTGAGTATCGGCATTGATTCCGATGCCCGTAATTACATATTCTACGGCGTCAAATTCGGCACTCATTTCGGTTAAAATACCGACAAGCTTTTTCTTTCCGATGATGATATCGTTCGGCCATTTTATACGGCAGTCAAGTCCCGTGAATTCTCTGATTGCTTTGCAGACCGCAAGACCTGCAAGAGGGGTGATTGACGATACCTCTGACGGGGCAATCTTTGGTCTTAACAAAAAAGAAAAGGTGATGCTGTCATCCTTTTTTGCTTTCCAAACTCTGCCGAGTCTGCCCTTGCCCTGAGTTTGTTCTCTGGCAACGGCAACCGTGCCGTTTTCGCAACCGTCTGCACCCAGCTTTTTGAGGTAATCGTTTGTTGAACCCACCTCGTCAAGGACGATGAGATTTTTGCCGATTACGGAGGTTTTCAGGTATTTTTCGATTGCAGGCTCGTTGAGGTGTGGGGGATAGGCAACAAGGCGGTATCCACGGTTTGTTACAGAGTCAATCTTGTAGCCCTGTTCCTTGAGACTGTTAATCGCTTTCCACACTGCCTGTCTTGACACACCAAGCTGTTCGGAAATTTCACTGCCCGAAACATAGCCGTCTGTTTTTGTTAAAAGTTCAATAATTTTCTTTTGCATAACATCACCGATTTTAAAATTTAATGTAAAAAATTACGGACGATTCTAAACAAAATCGCCCGTTTTTGAATGTTAATTATTTACTTTTGTTTGCCGCAACAATTTTCTTGACTGCAATGCTTACTGCCGAACCGACAACAAAGCAAGCAATGATTTCAAGAATGCAGTTGATTGAAAGAGCAGGGATAACCACGGCTGTGATTACATTAAGTCCCATAACCTCAATACTGCCGAAAAGGATTGCCATAAAGCCAAGGAAGAAGGCTGTGTTCATAACAGGGCAGAGTATAGTAGCGATAAGGTCGTTAAGATTGAACTTGCCTACAGTTTTACCTTCAAATACCTTGCCCAGACCTTTTGCGATAAGTCCTGTGAACCAACCCATAAGAGCTCGTGCAACAACACAAATTATAAAGGTGTAAAACCAGTTGATTGAAAGCATTGCCGTGCCGAATGTGTCCATACCAAAGCATTGTACAAAGCTTGTGATACCAAAGAGTGTGCCGAGAATCAATCCTGCTGTAGGACCGAGAACGGTTGCACCGATTGCAATCGGAATGCAAAGGAATGAAATGGAAAGCGCACCGATCTTCAGATATCCGAGCGGTGTGAGAGCCATTACAAGCGTCAATGCGATAAGCACTGCAAGAATAACCATTCTTTGCACCTTTGAAAAGTTTCCTGTCTTATTCATAAAAAATTCCTCCTGCTGTTTCCCTGCTCATTTTCCGCAGGTGAAACGCAAATAATATTTACAAGGGGAGAACCCCGTTGCATCAAATTAATAATTCAAAAACAAGTTGTATATTAAATTGTCTTTATTTTTTATTTCTCTCGTAAATAATTTTGAGTCCGTCAAGAATAATATTCTCATCAAAGATAATATCGTGACGGCAGTTTTTGATTGCAAGCGGAGCAAGACCGCCTGTTGCAATAACCTTGCATTCTGCCTTGCATTCCTCGGTAAACATATCAACCATTCCGTCAAGCATACAGGCTGTTCCGAACATAATTCCCGAACGAATGCAGTCGGATGTGTTTGATGAAATTACCTTCTTTGGAGCTTTCATATCAACCGATGACAGCAATGCACCGTGATTTGTAAGTGCATCAAGCGAAATTCCCATACCGGGGGCGATTGCACCTCCGTGATACGCGTTGCTTGCGTCAACATAGACAATTGCGGTTGCAGTTCCCATAAAAATCATAATGAGAGGACCGCCGTATTTTTCACACGCTCCCACACAGCCGGCAACGATATCTGCACCCAAGGTTTCGGGATGTTCTATCTTGATGTCAAGACCTGTCTTGAGTCCCGGACCGATGAGCAGACTTTTTTTGCCTGTAACGGTCATAATCGCACTTCTGAGGTTATATGTAAATTTCGGAACAACAGAGCTTATAATAGCGCCGTCAATGCTTTTTGCGTCGATGTTGTAAATCTGCAAAAATGTGAAAAGTTCAACGGCAAGCTCGTCGCTTGTTTTGTTTTCATCGGTTGAAAAACGGAGTTTGAATTTTAAATTATCTCCGTCAAAAATGCCGAGCTTGACATTGGTGTTTCCGACATCGGCCGCAAGCAGCATTGCTGTTCCCTCCAAACGGTTTTTATAAATATGCTTTTACAAAAGTTTAGATTTAATCGTATTTTACTTTGCTTATTATATCATAAAAAATTATTTCTTCAAGGGCGAATTTAAGGAATTTATCCGATTTTTGGAAAATCAGAAAAAATTGTTGAAATTTGCGTTGGATTGTGTATAATTAAAATAGGTGTGTATAACACGGTCATGTATTACGCAAAATTCTGAAAGGAATGGTTTATTAAATGGACAGTTCAGAAATCAAGCAGCTCCAAATTCTTGCCGCAAGGTCAAGAATGGGCGCAATTCTCGGCACTTACCACGCCAAATCAGGTCATCCCGGCGGATCGCTTTCGGCAGCAGATATTTTCACATATCTCTACTTTAAGGAAATGAATGTTGATCCTAAAAATCCCGATATGCAGGACAGAGATCGTTTTGTTCTTTCAAAAGGTCACTGCTGTCCGGCTCTTTATGCAACACTTGCACTCAAGGGCTTTTTTGAATGGGACGAGCTTACAAAGCTCCGTCATGTAGGCGCTATGCTTCAGGGACATCCCGATATGAAGGGTACTCCCGGTATTGATATGAGTACAGGCTCACTCGGTCAGGGCATTTCGGCTGCCTGCGGTATGGCACTTGCGGCTAAGCTTGATAACAAGAGCTATCGCACATATACAGTTCTCGGTGACGGCGAGGTTGAAGAAGGTCAGGTTTGGGAGGCTGCAATGTTTGCCGCTCACAACAAGCTTGACAATCTCGTTGTAATTGTTGACCAGAACGGACTTCAGATTGACGGTACTGTTGAAGAGGTTGCAGGCATTGAGCCTCTTGATAAAAAGTTTGAAAGCTTTGGTTTTGAAGTAATCAAAATTGACGGTCACGACTTCAATCAGATTGAATCGGCTCTCGAAAGGGCTAAGACAGTAAAGGGCAAGCCTACTGCAATTCTTGCCAAGACAATCAAGGGCAAGGGCGTTTCATTTATGGAAAATCAGGTTGGCTGGCACGGCACTGCTCCCAACAAGGAACAGTATGAACAGGCTACTGCCGAGCTTCAGGCTGAAATTGACAGATTGGAGGGCAACTGCTGATGGCACAGGTAATTAAGAAGGCTACAAGAGAAAGCTTTGGCATGGCTCTTTGTGAGCTTGCAAAGACAAATAAGGATATTATTGTTTTTGATGCAGACCTCGCAGCTGCTACAAAGACAGGAATTTTTAAAAAAGAGTTTCCCGAAAGATTTTTTGACTGCGGTATTGCCGAGGGCAATATGGTAGGCGTTGCGGCAGGTATGGCAGCGGCAGGCAAAATTCCGGTTGCCGCATCATTTGCAATGTTTGCAACAGGCAGAGCATTTGAGCAGATTCGTAACTCGGTTGCTTACCCTCATCTTAATGTTAAAATTGCCGGCAGCCACGCAGGTATTTCAACAGGTGAAGACGGTGCTACTCATCAGTGTCTTGAAGATATCGGCATTATGCGTACAATTCCGGGTATGGTTGTCCTTAACCCTGCCGATCACTACGAAATGATGGCCGCTACAAAGGCTGCAATTGAGTACAACGGTCCTGTTTATATCCGTCTCGGCAGACTTGCTGTTGACAGTTTTAATGATCCCGATACCTATAAATTTGAGCTCGGCAAGGGTATTACTCTCCATGAGGGCAACGATGTGGCTGTTATTGCAACAGGACTTGTTGTAAACGAGGCTTTAAAGGCTGTTAAGGAACTTGAAGCAGAGGGCATCAACGCTCGTCTTATCAATATTCACACAATAAAGCCTATCGACAGAGATATCATCATTAAGGCTGCAAAGGAAACTGGCAGAATCATCACCGTTGAGGAACACAATGTTATCGGCGGTCTCGGTGACGCTGTTTGTGATGTTGTAAGCGCAGAGTGTCCTGTTAAGGTTACAAAGATCGGTGTGAACGATCGTTTCGGTTACAGCGGTCCGGCTCTTGAGCTTCTTGACAAGTTCGGTCTGACACAGCCGCACCTTGCAAAGGTTGTCAGAGATGTTGTTAAAGAGGACAAATAATTTCTGAATTAATTTAATAATTGCAAAATATTAACGGTCGGTTTGTTCAAGCCGACCGCTTTTTGTATGTACCGTTCAATTGAATAAAAAGCAAAGGGCGGATATCGCAAAAAACGGCAGCCGCCCTTTTTATATTAAAACATCCTCAGCAATAAGCCGAATGGGGCTTTAGTCAGCGTGCTTTATCAGCAGCCGCAGCCACAGCTGTTGTTGTCACAACCACAGCCGCCGTTGTTTCCGCCGCAACAGCAGAGAACGATGATAAGAAGAATAATCCATGAGCAGCAACCGTTGCCGTTACCAAAGTTACACATACGCTTACCTCCTTTCGTTTACACTACATATTATTGCAAAAGGAGAAATGTGTGACATCAAAAAATGACGGCTGCGAAAATATTCGTAACCGTCATCAATTGTAATTATTTAATTAAACATTGAATCTGAAAAGAACGACATCGCCGTCTTTCATAACATAGTCCTTGCCTTCACTGCGGACAAGACCTTTTTCTTTTGCGGCTGTCATACTTCCGCAGGCGATAAGGTCGTCATATGCGATAACCTCGGCTCTGATAAATCCACGCTCAAAATCCGAGTGAATTTTGCCTGCTGCCTGAGGTGCTTTTGTTCCTTTTTTGATTGTCCATGCACGAACCTCCTGTTTGCCGGCTGTAAGGTAGGAGATAAGTCCGAGAAGTGCATAGCATTCCTTGATAAGTCTGTCAAGACCGCTTTCCTCAAGTCCCATATCGGCAAGGAACATTTCCTTTTCTTCCTTGTCCATTTCAACGATTTCTTCCTCAATCTGAGCGCAGATCGGAAGAACACCGGCGTGTTCCTCGGCGGCAATTTTCTGAACAGCTTTGTAGCCCTCGTTTGAGTCGATGCCGTTTGAGAAATCCTCGTCACTCATATTTGCGGCATAGATAACAGGCTTGTTTGTGAGAAGCGCAACCTCTGAAAGAATTGCCTTTTCGTCATCGTCACATTCAACACTTCTTGCAGGCTTGCCCTCGTTGAGTGCGGCAAGAACTCTTTCAAAAAGGTCGATGTCTTTCTGATACTTTTTATCGCCCTTGAGCATTTTCTTTGTCTTGTCAATTCTGCGTTCGAGCATTTCAACATCGGAGAGAATAAGCTCAAGATTAATTGTTTCAATGTCACGGGCAGGATTGATGTTGCCTTCAACATGGATAATATCATCGTTTTCAAAGCAACGGACAACATGAACGATAGCGTCACATTCACGGATGTTTGAAAGGAACTTGTTGCCGAGTCCCTCGCCCTTTGACGCACCCTTTACAAGACCTGCAATATCTACAAATTCAATTGATGCAGGAGTATATTTGTCAGGATCATACATTTCCGCAAGTTTATCAAGTCTTTTGTCCGGAACTGCAACAACACCGATATTCGGTTCAATTGTGCAGAAAGGATAGTTTGCACTTTGAGCACCTGCATCTGTAATTGCGTTAAAAAGAGTACTTTTGCCGACATTTGGAAGTCCGACGATTCCGAGTTTCATTTATTTTCACCTCAAATAATATTCGGGCAATACTTGCCTATTTTCACTGAATATTGTATTATTATATCGTATGGATACTTACTCTGTTAATTCACAGACGAGTAATGCACACTTTGTTAAGTATATCACATAAAATTGCTTTAAACAATAAGAAAGGAAATTTTTATGAGCGAAATAAATACATATTCTGTAACAATTAAGGTTGAAGAAGAAAATCTTGCCGTTTCAATGGGCAGCGGCAGTCTTTGTGTGCTTGCAACTCCGTGCGTTGTGGCTCTTATGGAAAATGCCGCCGCAGCTCTTGCAGACAAGGTTCTTGATAACGATGAGCTTACAACAGTAGGTACAATGATTTCAATTGAGCACACAAGCCCTACTCCTCTCGGTGCTGAGGTTACGGCAACAGCCGTTCTCAAAAGCGTTGACGGCAGAATGTTTAATTTTGAAGTTTTTGCCGAAGATAAAAAGGGTGAAATCGCAAGAGGCACTCACACAAGAGTAAGCGTAAAATCAGAAAAATTTCAGATGAAGGCGGACAGCAAGTTTGATGAATAAGTACAAATATTATCTGTTTGACCTTGACGGCACAATCAGCGAGAGCGCATTGGGCATAAGAGAGTCACTTGAAAATGCAATTAAAAGTATGGGCAAGCCGTTGCCGAATCTTGACGATTACACATTGTACATCGGACCGCCGTTGCTCGATACATTCCGCAATATCTGCCGTTTCAATGAGGAAGAATCGGCAAGAGGCGTTGAGATTTATCGTGAATACTACAACACCAAGGGCAAGCTTGTGAACAAGCTTTATGACGGCATTGACAGGGTTCTTGCAGAGCTTAAAAACAGCGGTGCAAAGCTTGCCGTGTGTTCGTCAAAGTATGAAAAGTTTGCCGAAGAAATTACAGACCTTCTCGGTGTGCATGATATGTTTGACGCAATCTGCGGTTCAACACTTGACGGCAGCAGAAAAGATAAAAAAGACCTTATTCCGTATGCAGTTGAAAGACTTGGCGGCAGCCTTGAAAATGACAGAGAAAATATCGTCATGATAGGTGATACTTGGTTTGACACAAAGGGTGCAAGACTTTGCGGTGTCGATTTTGTCGGTGTTGAATACGGCTACGGCGACATTGAAAGCATGAAAAAAGAGGGCGGCAGGGTGTTTGTAAAAACAACGGCTGAACTCTTGGATGTTCTTACAAAGTAAATAATTTGAAATCGGACAAACGGAATTATCCGAAGATTTTTCGCATACATTTTATCAGAGAATAAAATGTGCGGAGGATTTAAAATGTTCGTTTTCAATTTTAAAATCAAGGCTAAAAAAACAGTAATTTTGGCGGCGGTGCTGTCCGTAACAGCGGCAATAATATGTACAGCCGTTACGGTTGCAATAAATTCACGGTTGCCCGATACAGCCGTAAGTGATAAAACAGGGGAGTATTCTCTTGTGCTTAATGACGGTGAGGAGAAAAAATTCCTTGAACAGTTCGGAATTGAAACCGCCGACGCAAAGCCTGAGAAAAGGTCGGTTGTAATTCCGTCGGATTTTAATAAATATTATGAGGAATACAACGAACTACAGAAGAAAATCGGACTTGACCTCGGAAAATTTAAAGGCAAAGAGGTTACGGAGATTATCGTTCCCCTGGAAAAGCCAAAGGATAACAATGCCGTTTTGCTTGTTTACAAAAACAGGGTAATCGGCGGACACATTACAAACGGAGAATACGGCAGCAAAAATCTGCCGCTTGTTGATTAAGATGGAAAGACTCGATAAAATTATTTCGTCACAAAGAGCCGACGGCAGAAAAGAGGTTCAAAAGCTCATAAAAAGCGGTGCGGTTCTTGTGAACGGAAAAATCTGTAAAAAGCCTGATACTAAGGTTGACCCCGACAAGGATGAAATTGTTGTGGACGGACAGGCTTTGAATTACAGCAAACACATATATATAATGATGAACAAGCCTGCGGGAGTTGTGTCGGCAACCGAGGACAGGCAGTTTAATACTGTTATTGATATTATCCCCGAAGATATGAAACGAAAGGGACTTTTTCCCGTCGGCAGACTTGACCGTGATACGGAGGGACTGCTTCTTATTACAGATGACGGTGACTTTGCGCACAGCATAACCTCGCCTAAAAAGCATGTGGACAAGAAGTATGTTGCAAAGCTTGACGGAGAAATCACAGAAGATACCATAAAGGCTTTTTCTGACGGAATTGAGTTTTCTGACGGTACGAAGTGTCGCAGTGCCGTGCTTGAATGTGACGAAAATGATAAAAAAACAGGAATTGTCACAATTTGTGAGGGTAAATATCATCAGGTTAAAAAAATGTTTTTGTGTTGTGGATTAAAAGTTGTGCATCTTCAACGAATTTCAATAGGCGGTTTGTATCTTGATAGCAATTTGCACATAGGCGAGTGCAAATTGTTAACGGATTTGGATAAAAAGTCGGTTTTTATCGGCAATATACACTAAAAAATGCATCTGAATTTTATCCTGTGTCGGTTTTAAATAAAATAATGCATATATCTTTGGTCAATTTCGGTATGGTCAAATTGTGCGAAAAGTGGTATATTATTGTATGTAATAAAGCTAAGGACTTTATCGTTATCGACTAATTGGAGGTTTATACACAATGGCAAATGTTTCATTAAGACATGTTTACAAAATCTATGACGGCGGTGTAACTGCTGTTACAGACTTCAACCTTGAAATTGCCGACAAAGAATTTATCATTCTCGTTGGTCCTTCAGGTTGCGGTAAATCAACAACTCTCAGAATGATTGCAGGTCTTGAGGATATTTCAAAGGGCGAGCTTTACATCGGCGATACACTCGCAAACGATGTTGCTCCTAAGGACAGAGATATCGCAATGGTATTCCAGAACTATGCTCTTTATCCTCATATGACTGTATATGATAATATGGCATTCGGTCTTAAACTCCGTAAGTTCTCTAAGGAAGAGATTAAGAGAAGAGTTGAAGAGGCTGCAAGAATCCTTGGTATCGAGCAGTATCTTGACAGAAAGCCAAAGGCTCTTTCAGGCGGTCAGAGACAGCGTGTTGCTCTCGGTCGTGCTATCGTTCGTAACCCGAAGGTATTCCTTCTTGACGAACCGCTTTCAAACCTTGATGCTAAGCTCCGTGCTCAGATGAGAACAGAGATTTCAAAAATTTATCAGCGTCTCGGCACAACATTTATCTATGTAACCCATGACCAGACAGAGGCTATGACAATGGGTACAAGAATTGTTGTTATGAAAGACGGTTTCATTCAGCAGGTTGATACTCCTCAGCATCTTTATGATATGCCTTGCAATATGTTCGTTGCAGGATTTATCGGTTCGCCTCAGATGAACTTCATCAACGCTGTTCTCTCTAAGAACGGCGGCAAGTATACTCTTGATTTTGACAAGTATCACGTTCCTGTTCCGGAGTCAAAGGTCAATGCTGACCTCGACAACTATGTTGGCAAGGAAGTTGTTTTGGGCATCCGTCCTGAGCATGTTCACGATGAGCCTGAAGAAATTGCTAAGGCTGAGTGTCTTCTCAAAGCCAATGTTGATGTTACCGAGCTTATGGGCGCTGAAATTTATCTCTATGTAAATATCAACGGTACACCTATCACAGCTCGTGTTGAACCTGCTTCAACAGCTAAGCCGGGCGACGAAATTGAGATTGCTTTCGACCTCAGCAAGATTCACATCTTTGATAAGGATACTGAGAAAACAATCACAAACTGATTATAATTTAATTTGGTTTTTACGGCGGAGCGTTATGCTCCGCCGTTTTTGCGTTTTGTGTAACAGTAGCGGCGGTCAGTGACCGCCAATCGAACCGATTTTCACAATCGGTTCGACATTACAAATGACCTGTTTAATTAACAATGATATAATAATGTATTTGCTGTGTGTCTGTATGTACTATCAATTGCAATGTTTCGCTCTGGCAAAATATGTTATGATTTTTTCAAACTGTCTGCACGAATAGGGAACGGCGGCTCACCGTGGTTGAATTTTAATGTATGAACATTTTTTCGTATTTTGTCACAAAATCAACACAATGTTGTGATATATTAAAAAGCAAATAAGATTTTGTAACAATTGTTTAATTTTGCTTTCAAAACTGTAACTTGTTGCTGATTATGCAAATTCTCTAAAAAAATTCAAGAAAAATTGTAAATAGAGGTTGATTTTTTTCTCGTTTTTGTGTAATATGTATATGAGACAGATTGTATTTTATTGAACTCTTTTACAATCACAATATATAACTGCGGAGAAAACGAGGTAAAAATTTATGTCAAACAGATTATTTCAAGGTATTGTACACCAGATGAAAGACGCAATCGACAGAACGATTGGCGTAATTGACGAGACTTCGGTTGTTATTGCCTGCTCCGAGCTTGGAAAAATCGGCGAGGTAAACGAGAGCGTTAATTCCGAAACACTCAGCTCGACAGCACCGTTTGTTGTGAACGGCTATACATACAGATCTTTCGGCAGCAATGCAAAGTATGATTATGCAGTATTTGTTCAGGGTACCGATGAGTATGCTCAGAAGTATGCTCAGCTTTTGTCGGTTTCTTTTGCAAGCATCAAGCAGTATTATGACGAAAAGTATGATCGTTCAAACTTTATTAAGAATGTTATTCTTGACAACATTCTTCCGGGTGACATTTACCTTAAAGCAAGAGAGCTTCACTTTAACAGCGAGGTTTCCCGTGTGTGTCTGCTTATTAAAATTGTTTCAAAAACAGATGTTTCCGCTTATGATATAGTTCAGAATCTTTTCCCGGACAAGTCAAAGGACTTTGTTATAAACATTAACGAGGTTGAAATTGCACTTGTTAAGGAAATTAAACCCGACACAGAGAGCCGTGATCTTGAAAAGCTTGCAAGCTCGATTTCAGACACACTTTCGAGCGAGTTCTACACACACTGTGTTGTCGGCATCGGTACAACGGTTACAGGCATCAAGGATCTTGCAAGAAGCTTTAAGGAGGCTCAGTCGGCTCTTGAGGTTGCAAAGGTATTTGACACAGACCGTACAATCGTAAGCTATGATAACCTCGGCATTGCCCGTCTTATCTATCAGCTTCCCACAACATTGTGTGAAATGTTCCTCAAAGAAGTTTTCAAGCGTGGTTCAATTGAGAGCCTTGATCAGGAAACTCTCTTTACAATCCAGCGTTTCTTTGAAAACAACCTCAATGTTTCCGAAACATCAAGAAAGCTCTTTGTACACAGAAACACTCTTGTGTACAGACTTGAAAAAATTAAAAAGCTCACAGGTCTTGACCTCCGTGAGTTTGAGGACGCAATCGTGTTCAAGGTTGCTCTTATGGTTAAGAAATACCTCAACGCAAGTCCTACAAAATACTGATTTGGTTAAAGTGTGCCCGAGCACAGTGTCTTGCTGTGCTTTGGGCGTTTTGACTTTTTTGTGAGTATTTGTACAATAACTACAAAACAAAGGTGACTTTATGATTGATTTTATAAATGTGTCTAAAACATACCCTAATGGCACTCATGCTCTCTACGGTATTACGCTGAGTATTGATAAGGGCGAGTTTGTATTTATTGTCGGTGCATCGGGCGCAGGCAAGAGTACATTTCTTAAACTCATTATGCATGAGGAGACTCCGACATCGGGCAAAATCGTTATCAACGACACTGATGTTACAAAGCTGAGAAGGAGCAAGGTTCCTTATATGCGCCGTCATATGGGCATTGTTTTTCAGGATTTCAGACTTATTGACAAGATGAATGTTTTCGACAATGTTGCGTTTGCAATGCGTGCTGTCGGAAAGCCTTCGGCAGTAATTAAAAAGCGTGTTCCGTATGTGCTTGAGCTTGTCGGTCTTAAAGATAAGATGAAAAACAGACCGAGTGAACTCTCGGGCGGTGAGCAACAGCGTGTAAGCCTTGCAAGAGCCCTTGTGAATAACCCCGAAATTATTATTGCCGATGAGCCGACAGGTAATGTTGACCCCGAGATGTCACACGAAATCATTGAGCTTCTCAATGAAATTAACGCAACAGGCACAACCGTTATTGTTGTAACGCATGAACATGACCTTGTTCGTGAGTTTGACAGACGAGTTGTTGTTCTTGACCACGGAAAAATTAAGAGCGACACCAAGGATTTGTTTGTTAAAGATGACTATGCTGACGATTACGGTGATGACAGCGGTGAAGAAAATACACCGGATTATCCCGATAATGCAGTGGTTGTTCCGGAATAATGCGTTTGCGCAAATAGGATTTTGAAAGGATTTTTGATATGACCGGATTTGGTTATTTGGCAAAAGAAGGTTTCAAAAATGTGTGGAACAACCGTATTATGAGTATCGCTTCCGTCTGCGTACTTATAAGCTGTCTTGTTCTCACAGGTGCGGCGGCACTTTTTTCATTGAATGTTGACAAGGTTGTTGAATCTGTCGGCAAGTCAAATGAAACCTCTGTATACATTAAAGACGGATATTCACAGCTTGAGGCTGTTTATGTAGGAAAAGAAATTGAAAAGCTTGACAATGTTGAGTCGGCAACCTTCCTTTCAAAGGAAGATGCGATAAAGCAGTATAAATCTACTCTCGGCGATGACCTCTTTGCAGAAATGCAGGGCAGAAACAAACTCCCTGATTCATTTATTGTTGTAATGAAGGATTTGTCAAAGTACGATGAAACTATTGCACAAATCACGAAAATTGACGGTGTTGAGAGTTTCAGCAGTCACCGTGAACTTGCCAAAAAGCTTACGGACATCAGCAGTCTTGTCAATATGATTTGTATTGCGGTTGTTTGTGCGCTGACAATCATTTCAATCTTCATCATTGCCAACACAATTCGTGCAACAATGTATTCACGAAGATTTGAAATCAGCATTATGAAATCGGTTGGTGCAACGAACTCGTTTGTACGATGGCCGTTTCTTATTGAAGGTATGATAATCGGACTTATTTCCGCAATTGTTTCAACAGGCGCAATTGCAATCCTCTATGAGACTGCACAGGCTCTTGTTTATCAGATTGTTCCGATTGATTTCATTCCGATTAACAATGTTATCTGGATTACAGGCGGCTTGTTTGCAATTGCAGGTATTGTTATCGGCTTCTTCGGCAGCTTTATTTCAATCAGAAAATACCTTAAAATGGAAGGTAACGAAATACTCGGTTGGTAATCCCGACAGAAATCTTAAAGGAGGAGATTACAATGAACAAATTAAAAAGAATTTTATGTGCAATGCTCTGCGTATGCATGATTTCAATTCCAATGGCAATACCGACTACTGTTTCTGCTGAGGACAGCATCTCAGACCTTGAACAACAGCTTCAGCAGCTTGAACAGGAAAATCAGAAGTATCAGAAGATTCTTGATGATACAAAGTCTGACATCGCAGAAAAGGAAGAATACAAGAGCGCCCTTGTAAGCAAGGTTCAGGTTCTTGATGAAAAAATTGCAGTAACCCGTGAGAAAATTTCAAGCCTTAACGATGATATTAAGGAAAAGCAGGACGCTTATGACAAGGGACTTTCGGAAGTTGAGGATCAGTTTGACGCACTTGCAAACAGACTCAGAATTCTCTATATGTCAGGCAATGCAACCGACCTTGAAATCATTTTCGGTGCAAAGGATTTTTCTGACCTTATTGATAAGATGGAGCTTGTAAAGAGCCTTGCAAACAGCGACAAGGAGCTTATCAGCGAAATCCAGACAAAGCTGGACGAGCTCAGCACCAAGAAGGAATCCCTTGAGGCCGACAAGAAAGACCTTGAAACTCAGCAGGCGTCATTGAAGTCGGATCAGGACGAGTTTAATAAACTCATTTCCGATAATGACGAGATTCTTAAAAATCTTTACGCATCAAATTCCGAGGCGCAGAATTCCTTGGAAAGTGCGGCTTTGCAGAGTGATGAGATTGAAGCTAAAATCAGCCAGTACTATGCCGCTCAAAAGGCTGCTGCGGAACACGCTGCTCAGGCTTCACAGAGCTCAAGCTCAAGCAGTTCATCAAGCAGCTCTTCAAGCAGTTCATCAAGCGGCTCAAGCAGTTCGGGTTCATCAAGCTCAGGTTCATCATCTGTAATTGTTCCGTCGGGTTCGGGCTTTGCATGGCCGACGCCGGGCTTTACATATCTTTCCTCGGAGTGGTATGAGGACAGAGAGGTTTATAACCACGGCGGAATTGATATTGCCGGCGCAGGCATTATGGGAACTCCCGTTGTTGCGGCTGCCGACGGTACTGTTATCGCAAGCAACAGCAGTTGTACACACAACTGGGGCAAGAGCTACAGCTGTGGCTGTGGCGGCGGTTACGGTAACTATGTAATGATCAGTCACGCGGGCGGTAAGATGACAGTTTACGGTCACCTTACAAGTCTTACAGTAAGTACAGGTCAGACCGTTTCAAGAGGACAGGTTATCGGCTATGTCGGTTCAACAGGTAACTCAACAGGACCTCACCTCCACTACGAATGCCGTCTTAACGGTGTAAGATACAACCCGATGTCAGAATATTAATCTGTACATACACAATTTGATAATTAATTTAAAAGCCTTCGCATATACTTAAATAAGTAAATATGCGGAGGTTTTTGTTTTGATTACTTCATTGAATGTTGTGTTTCCCGAAAAGTGCGGGAAAATAAGGGGATTTTTTAACAGGCTGAGAGGGGACAAGGTGTGCGTTGAAATCAAGAGGGCAAGGGGCGTAAGCGTAAAACAGCTTACATACATCTGTCGCAGACAAAAGGTCAATCTCAATAAAATTGACAGGGCAATCGGCAATCAGCGCACAAGACTTTTGTGTTGCGAAGAAATGACTTTTCCGAACGACAGCGGTTACAAGCGTTTTTACTCGCCGCTTTTTTCGGCAAGACTTTGTACAAATATGGCGCTTTATGCCCTCAGCAAATTTGACGTTCCCGAAAGGCTGACGGTCGGAATTTATGATCCCGATGCTCAATGCACCGATCTTGTTTCATTTGTGTTGAAATATACGGGCAATGCCTGTATTATCACAGACAACGAAGATGTGTTCTATGATGAGCTGAATACCATTGCCGAAGAAACAGGTGCGTGTGCCGTTGTTACTCACCACCGTGAACAGCTTTCAAATTGTGACCTTGTCATTGCACCGTTTGAAATTGAAGAAAATCTGCCTGTAAGAAATGATGCGGTTATCCTCACAAACGGCAGACCTAAGGAAAATATAAAGGGCTTTGTGTATTTTCGCTATTGCTTTAAAATGCCGAACGGATTCGCACTTTTGCGGCCTGAGGGATTGTCGGAGGAATACTTCTGCTCAGCACTCTACACACTCGGTTCACAGTACGAACTCGGTTCAATTGTTCCCGATTTGTGCCGTAATGATACAGAGGCGCAGACAGTGAAATCTCTTTGTAGTTATCTTGCCCGTTTTGCTTGACAATCGGTGTGAAAAAAATTATAATAAATCTATATGCAGTTTTTTGCTGATATGAAAGAATTTTATACCGTATGCACGCTTGTGCAGGTGCGGTATTAACTGAAAGGAACGATATAAAATGGCAGCTAAACCAACAATGCTTACTGCGGAAGGTCTTAAAAATCTTGAAGAGGAACTTGCAGAATTACAAAATGTCAAGCGTAAAGAAATTGCAGAGAAAATCAAGGTAGCCCGTTCCTACGGCGACTTGTCCGAGAACAGTGAATATGATGATGCAAAGAACGAGCAGGCTATTATGGAGGCAAGAATCGCTACTATTGAGTCTATCCTCAAAACTGCTCAGATTATTGATGAGTCCGAAACATCTAACGATAAGGTACACCTCACTTCTGTTGTTACAATCGAAATGGTTGGCACAGACAGACAGATGACATACAAAATCGTTGGTTCGGGTTCTAACGAAACAAATCCCGCACAGGGCAAAATTTCAGACGAATCACCTGTGGGCAAGGCTCTCATGGACAGATGTGTCGGTGATGTTGTTGAGGTTGAAACTCCCGGCGGCGTAAAGGCATTTAAGATTCTTGAAATCTCAAAGTAATTTGTTTATCTATTGAATTTTTGCTGACGGATTCTGCTTTTGCAATCCGTCAGATTTATTGATGTTGAAAAGAGAGGAATGATTGGAAATGAGTCAGAAGCCACAGCAGAACGGCACAAGCGATGTTATCAAGGTCAGATACGAAAAGCTTGACGCCCTCAAAGAAGCAGGCAGAGATCCGTTTGTAATTACAACAAGTGCCCGTGATGTTCTCACGGAAACAATTAAAAACAATTTTGAAGAGTACGAAAACAAAGATGTATGCGTTGCAGGCCGTTTGCTTTCAAAAAGAGGCAAAGGCAAGGTTTCGTTTATGGACCTTTGGGATCGTTCGGGCAAAATCCAGATTTTTGCAAAATTTGACGATCTCGGTGAAGAAGAATACGGTTTCCTTAAAAAGTGGGATATCGGTGATATCGTTGAAGTAAAGGGCTTTGTTTTCAAAACGCAAATGGGCGAAATTTCTGTTCATGCAAAAGAGGTTAAGCTCCTTTCCAAATCACTCAAACCCCTCCCCGAAAAGTATCACGGTCTTACAAATACAGACCTTCGTTACCGTCAGCGTTATGTTGACCTTATTATGAATCCCGAGGTAAAGGATACCTTTGTAAAGCGTTCAAAAATTATCGGTAGTATCCGCCGTTACCTTGACAATCAGGGCTTTATGGAGGTTGAAACTCCTATGCTCGTTGCAAATGCCGGCGGTGCGTCGGCTCGTCCGTTCCTTACTCACTTCAACGCTCTTGACGAGGATTTAAAGCTCAGAATTTCTCTTGAACTTTACCTCAAAAGACTTATCGTAGGCGGACTTGAAAAGGTTTACGAAATCGGCAGAGTATTCCGTAACGAGGGTGTTGACACCCGTCATAACCCTGAGTTTACTCTTATGGAGCTTTATCAGGCATATACCGACTACAACGGTATGATGGATCTTACCGAAAACCTCTATCGCCATGTTGCACAGGAGGTTCTCGGCACAACAACAATCACATACAACGGCATTGAAATGGATCTTGGCAAGCCGTTTGAAAGAATTACAATGCTTGACGCTGTTAAAAAGTATTCAGGCGTTGATTTCAACGAAATTCATTCTGATGAAGAGGCAAAGGCAATTGCTAAGGAAAAGGGTGTTGAGTTTGAAGAACGCCACAAGAAAGGCGACATTCTCAACCTTTTCTTTGAAGAATTTGCAGAAGAGCATATGATTCAGCCTACTTTCGTTATGGATCATCCGATTGAGATTTCTCCGCTTACAAAGAAGAAACCCGAAAATCCCGATTATGTTGAGAGATTCGAGTTCTTTATGAACGGCTGGGAAATGGCTAATGCATATTCAGAGCTTAATGATCCGATTGACCAGAGAGAGCGTTTTAAGGCTCAGGAGGCACTTCTCGCACAGGGCGATGATGAGGCTAACACAACCGATGAGGATTTCCTCAACGCACTTGAAATTGGTATGCCTCCGACAGGCGGTATCGGCTTTGGTATCGACAGAATGTGTATGCTCCTCACAGATTCAGCCGCAATCCGTGATGTTCTCCTCTTCCCGACAATGAAGACCCTCGGTGGTGTAAAATCCGAAAATGGTGTAAAGGATAAAGAAGTTTCTACACCAAATTCAGAGCCTGAGAAAATTGATTTTTCTAAGGTAAAGATTGAGCCTTTGTTTGAAGAAGATGTTGATTTTGATACATTCTCAAAGTCTGATTTCAGAGCCGTTAAGGTTAAAGAGTGCGTAGCAGTACCGAAATCAAAGAAGTTGTTGCAGTTTACTCTTGATGACGGAACAGGCACAGATAGAACCATTTTAAGCGGTATTCACGCATATTATGAGCCGGAAGAACTTGTCGGTAAGACACTTATTGCAATCACAAATCTTCCTCCGAGAGCAATGATGGGCATTGACTCTTGCGGTATGCTCCTGAGTGCAGTACACGAAGAAGAAGGCGAAGAAAAGCTCCATCTGCTTATGGTAGATGACCATATTCCAGCAGGCGCAAAGCTCTACTAAGAAGTACCGTTTTACCCTACAAAACGGGATGTACTTCATTTGTGAAAAAGCTCTGAAAATACACAAATACACCAAATTTACACCAAATGGTGCTTGAAACGGTGCAGAGTCTTAAAAATCGCATAATTTTCAAGATATATGGGCAATTCCAATCGGAGTTGCCCATTTTTAAAACAAACAGAAATACAAATCGGAATTTTTGAGGAGATAGATATAAAATGACCTTTCAATTAGTTTGTATAGAACCAAAAGAATTAACGCAATACAAGGCGGATATGCAGGAAGCATTTCAGAAAGGTTTTGAAGATGCTTTTGGGAAAACAGATGCTGTTATTCTGCCTGAAAAGGACATTGACCAGTCGCTGAATGCGGAGGGTTCTGCTGCCTATAAAGCCGTTGTCGATGGAGAAATGGTGGGCGGTGCTGTTGTTATTATCAATGAGAGTACACAGCATAACCATCTTGACCTGCTTTTTGTAAAGAACGGAGTTCAGAGCAATGGTATCGGTAAGAAGATATGGTTTGAATTGGAACGAATATATCCGAACACGAAAGTATGGGAAACCTGTACGCCGTACTTTGATAAGCGCAACATTCATTTTTATGTGAATGTCTGCGGCTTTCATATTACAGAATTTTTTAATGAAAAACATCCTATGCCGGATACACCGGACGATTTTGTCGGTGATGGCAATGAGGGAATGTTTGCGTTTAAGAAGCAAATGCGTTTATGAAATTCCAGTTTGCCAACCTGCCCTTTGAGAGAGGAGAAATCCTTTTCTCAAAGGGCTTTTTCTATTTATACAGATATTCGCAAACTACAAGATAAAGCCAAAACTTCATATACTCTAAGCACAAGGAGGTTGAGGTTTGGCTATGAACAACAGTTTAGCAGAAGTACGTCCCGAATTGATTGCCGAATGGTCGGATAGGAATTTACCGCTGACACCGGACAGCGTGACTTTCGGCTCGAATAAGAAAGTATGGTGGAAAGGTGCTTGCGGTCACGAATGGGAAACAAGTATAAAGGCTCGTTCCAGTGGCGAGAAATGCCCCATATGCTCCGGTGCAAGAGTAGTCGCAGGCATTAACGATTTAAGTACATTGAAGCCGGAATTGGCTTCGGAGTGGTCAGAGGAAAATGAAATCAAACCGACAGAGGTATCTATCGGCTCACACAAGAAAGTGATATGGAAATGTAAATTAGGACACGAATGGATAGCCACTGTAAAGAGCAGAACCATCAATAGAACAGGTTGCCCGTACTGCTCCCATAACAAAGTGCTTGCCGGATTTAATGACCTTGCAACCCTGTTCCCGGAAGTTGCAAATGAATGGTCGGACAAGAATGAAAAGAAGCCTACCGAAGTTATGGCGTTTGCAAACAGCAAGGCTTGGTGGAAGTGCAGAACCTGCGGTTATGAATGGAATACGCTTATCTCTACACGTTCAGGCGGCAGTAAATGTCCCTGTTGCAGTGGCTATACATTTATTAAAGGAAAAAATGACCTGAAAAGTACACACTCACAGATAGCCGAGGAATGGTCAGAGAAGAATTTTCCTCTGAAACCGAATGAGGTAAATGCAAAGTCGAGGAAAAATGTATGGTGGCATTGCAGAAAATGTGGAAACGAGTGGAAATCAGTTATCAATGCCCGTGTGAAAGGAACGGTTTGCCCTGTCTGTGCAGAGCGAGAAGTGCTTGCCGGATACAATGACCTTGCAACGACAGATAAGCAGGTTTTAGAGGAATGGGATTATGAATTAAATAAGTTGAAGCCCACAGAAGTTTCAAGAAATTCGGCAAAGAGAGCGTGGTGGAAATGCAGATACGGTCATTCTTGGAGTATGAAGATAAACGAGCGTACTGTTCTCAATAAAGGATGCAGAATATGTGAGCAGGAGTATATGTCGTTGTTCCCGGCTCTTGCAATCAGTTATTATTCTAATTTGAAAGGATTGAAAGTTGAACTTGGCTCTGATAGGTTATTCGGCATTCCACTTGATGTATATATCCCACTGGAGCAGGTTGCTATTCAAGTGAATACGGACTCGGAGAAAATAGACATACTAAAGGAACATCTCTGTAAACAACGTGGAATCAAACTCATTAAGTTGCCGATGAAGCCAAACGAAGCGGAACCCGAATATGCACAGCGTATCAAAGCAGCATTTCAGAGCGTACATATATTTATATCTTCCGATACAGAAGAAGATGTTAAGATAATCAGGAAAATATTTAAGAACTGGAGGAACAGCCAATGAGAGAAAAGAAATATCACATTTATCTAACCGATGATGAGCAAAGCAGAGTGATACAGTCGCTTATCAATCTGAAAAACAACCTCATAGTACAAGGAAGATACACCGACGCAGTAGATGAAGTTCTTATGAAAGTGTTGTCCGCAAGGAAAAAGAAACTGAAAATCAAATAATTTCAAGCATTTATGCCGTCTGTTTTTTAACCGAAACAGGCGGCTTTTTTTGTTGTCAAAAATTTTTTGGAATTTTTTTCGGAAAAGCAGCGATTTTGGGTGTCCAAAATGAAGCCTTTTGTGCAATGAGTGAAGGGGTTAATTCCTGATGATGAAAACGGAAGCCTTTTCACTTGTTCTTTGACAACTGAATACACAGGTCGTTAAGACTTTAATTCTGATGATAGCCACTTTAGTAGGTACGCCGAAACTTCTGAAAATTTCAGAACAGCGAGAACTCCTGCTATGAGTATCGGATTGCAACCGATATGGCGATGACGGTCAGAAAGATAATGATACTTCTCTACGGAGCTGGCGGAGTACCCAGCAGAGGTTAGATTCCTATGATACAGATAAGCAGTCTGTTCCTTAATGACTTCCCGAAAGCGATATGCTTGGCAAGGGATATTGAGAATAAATATTGCCACGACCGTTTAGGAAATGAAACGGTCAAGTACATAGCCGTTTTTATTGGCTATGAATAAATCGAAAGGAGGACGCAAGAGGTGTCAAACTGCAAAACGATTGCCATATGCAATCAAAAAGGCGGAGTCGGAAAGACAACGACAACGGTTAATCTTGGTGTTGGTCTTGCAATGCAGGGTAAGAAAGTCTTGCTCATTGACGCAGACCCACAGGGAGATTTAACCACCTGTCTCGGTTGGAGAGATACGGATAACTTGGGTATCACGCTTGCAACGAAACTTACAGATGTAATTAGTGAAACGATGAATGACCCGACAGACGGTATTCTGCATCACGAGGAAGGCGTTGACCTTTTACCGGCGAACCTTGAACTTTCGGCGATGGAATATAACCTAATGAATGCTATGAGCAGAGAAACCACTTTGAGGAATTATTTAAGTCAGGTCAAAGACAGATACGATTTTGTCTTGATTGACTGTATGCCTTCTCTGAGTATGGTAACACTCAATGCTCTATCTGCGGTAGACAGCGTGATTATTCCGGTGCAGGCACAGTATTTGCCGGCTAAGGGTATGACCCAGCTTGTGCAGACCATTTCAAAAGTCAAGAAGTATATCAATCAGGATATTAAGATAGACGGTATGCTTCTCACTTTGGTGGATAACCGTACAAACCTCGCCAAAAGTACGGTGGAAGCGTTGCGGGAGAATTTCGGAAATCAGATTAAGCTGTATCGCACATCTATTCCGATTGCTGTAAAAGCCGCAGAAACTTCTTCCAAAGGCAAGAGCATTTTTGCTTATGAGCCAAACAGTACGGTGTCTAAGGCATACACCGAATTTACGAAGGAGGTGTTAGCAGATGGCAGGAAGAAAGAGCGACTTCACTCTCACGAGGCTCGATGACCTTTTTACAACGCAGGCACAGAGAGAGGAAGAAAGACTTTCTAAAATCCGAGATATTCCATTAGAGCTGATTGACGATTTTCCAGACCACCCGTTCAAGGTCAGGGACGATGAAGATATGCAACAGCTTGTCGAGAGTATCAAGGAGCGTGGAGTGATTACGCCGGCAACGGTAAGGCAGAAAGAGGACGGAAGATATGAACTCGTATCCGGTCACAGACGAAAACGAGCAAGTGAACTTGCCGGTTTTGAAACGCTAAGATGTGAGGTTGTTGACCTTAATCGAGATGAAGCCACAATTTTAATGGTTGAAAGTAATTTCCAAAGGTCGCAGATACTTCCCTCTGAAAAAGCCTTTGCCTACAAAATGCGATTGGACGCAATGAAAAGACAAGCAGGCAGACCTACGAAAAATAATTTAGTCCCAGTGGGACAAAATTATTCAAGAGAAGAACTTGCGGCACAGAGTGGCGAAAGTCAAACACAAATTCAGCGTTATGTTCGCCTTACAAATCTTGTTCCCGAACTGCTTGAATTTGTTGATGAGGGGCGAATTAAAATGCGACCGGCGGTTGAATTGTCGTATCTTGACGAAGATTGTCAGCGTGATGTAGTTGACGAGATTGATATGAACGACGCAACTCCCTCTCACGACCAGACTATCCGTATGCGAAAGTTTTTCGATGAGGGTAAACTCACAACCGAAGCTATCCAAGCCATTATGTCGGAGGAAAAGCCAAACCAGAAAGAGAAGATTGTGCTAAGGGGCGACAGAGTAAGACAGCTTATCCCGAAAAACATTCCCGTCAGTCAGACGGAGGATTTTGTCTGCAAAGCATTGGAGCATTACAACAAGTATCTCAGGCAACGGGCAGACCGTGACAGCAGATAGCCGATTTTGTTACTCCCCCTTCTCACACTCTACCCCCTAATACCTACTGTTTACTTGCTGAAAAGATATATTCTATCTCACTTGAATATACCTATCTCTCATAACTTATAGCTGTCTAATAAAAGGTTCGCACATTTGAAGTGTAAACAAAATGTCTGATACGATAAAAAGTTTGGATATTCGCACCTTTGCTGTTTTTCGCCCGATTGATTACGATTAAGGCGAAAGGAGTGATAGCTTATGAAAAAGAAGTGGATGGTTTGTATGATTGCCTGCTTGATGATTTTGCTTGCCGGATGTAACGGTAACACAGCCAAAGAAACCGCACGAAATGACACGGATAAAAGGATTTCTTCTACGGCTGGTAATACCGAAACAACGACCGGAACAGAAAAAGCAGATGATACAAGTGATATTCCCGAAACGGAGCAAACGGTATCAAGTGAAGCAGCAACAGAGCTGAGTCCGCAGGAAAAGTCGGATGTTTCTTCTACGGCAGGTAGTAAGACGGAAACTGCAAAAAGCTATGAACCCGTTCAGGTAACGAAAAAGCCTGACAGTACCCAAGAGCAGAAACAGCCACAGCAACAACCACAGTCAAAGCCGGAAACACCGACGGTTAAGGAAGAAGTGAAACCCACGCAGTCAAAACCGAAGGAAGAAGTAAAGCCGAGTTTTGATGTTAATTCCTCTGTCAATTACGCAAAGAGTTATGCTCAAAGTATCGGTTTGAAGTTGGACAGTACCGCTACAGATTGTTGGGATAATCCTATCACTGCCAATGCCAAACGCACAGGCATTAGGGATGACATTCAAAACAGGCTGAACAGATACGAAAATGTGGAAGGATTTACCGCAGTATGGGTATGGGCAGAAAAGGTATCCGATACGGAATATGAAATCTATATCGGCTACTGCTAAAAAACAAAATAAAATACAGTATCGGACGCACTGAGATAATCGGTGCGTTCTTTCATTTTAAGGAGGAAACTTAAATGGTAAAGACGAAAATCAAGAGAGCCGTATCGTTTGTTATGGCGACGGTTCTCAGTCTCAGTGCTTTTATGAGTATTGGGACAAGCACAGCGTTTGCCGCAAGTGGAGAAAAGACCAAAGTGTATATGGTTGATTTCCCTCGTGACGGCGACGCAAATTACGACGGAGTGTGGGGACACAGTAACCTTACTTTGAAGAACGGTTGGCATACCGGCAGTTCCACCCATACCAACTTAAAGGCAATCGGTTCGTATTCCGGTAATATTGCCTATTGTATCGAGCCGGGTGTTTCACTCAGCTCCGGTCAGAGTATGAATAAATACGATGAAAATTATTTTAACAATATCACAGCAAACGGAGTTATCTCCGGTGATGAAATCAGACTCTTTATCGGTCGTATCTTGCAGTACGGCTATCGAGGAACGATTTCAACAAGCTGGAGGTCGCAGAACGAAAGTGCGGCAAACAGTATTGCTCACGCTTATGCAACACAGCTTCTTATTTGGGAAACTGTCGTAGGCGAGCGTGACACAAACTTTAATCACAAAGCAGCCAGTGGTTGCAGTAATGTGAAAGATGTTATCAATGCCAAACATCCGCTTCGCAGTAAGATTATGAGTTACTACAACAGTATGGTCAGCAGTGTGCAGAAGCACACAGTTGTGCCGAGCTTCTGCACTAAATCAAGCGGTTCAGCAAAAGTCAATGAGCTTGAATGGAACGGAAGCAAATATCTTGCAACCCTTACAGACTCAAACGGTGTACTCTCCAATTATGCTTTCAAGGCGAGTATCAGTGGTGTAACATTTTCCACAAGCGGAAACAAACTTACGGTGTCAATGGATAAAGCACCGAGTAAGGAATTTACCATTACCGCAAGTAAGAAAAACGGTGTCCGCAGAGGTGTTGTCGTATGGTCTGAGGGTAAGCACGGTCAAAATTCAAGCGTGCAGGATGTAGTTACTTACGCACAGGAAGTCAGCGACCCTGTAAGCGGATATGTAAAGATGAAAGTCAGCTACGGTTCTTGCCAGATTGTGAAAACATCTGAGGACGGGAAGGTAGACGGTATCAATTTTACTATTTCCGGCAACGGAGTAAATCAGACAGTTACTACAGCAAACGGCGGTAAGTTCCAGATTGACAACCTTATGCCGGGCGTATATACGGTAACAGAGCAATCTATTGACAAATATGTACCGCAGGAAGTTCACAGAGTAACTGTTGTAGCCGGTCAGGTGGCAACCGTAAACTTCAACAATGTTCTCAAGAGAGGAAATCTTCAGGTCATTAAATCATCGGAAGATAATCTTGTGGAGGGTGTGAAATTCCACCTTTACGGTACTTCCCTTGCAGGCATTGCAGTTGATGAATATGCAGTTACCGACAAAAACGGCGTTGCAACATTCAAAGATGTGCTTATCAGCGGAAGTACACCATATACGCTCGAAGAAGTGGACACAGCAATCCGCTATGTCGTTCCCGAAAAACAGACTGCACCGATTCAGTGGAAAGAGGTTACAAATCGAGACTTTACCAATATTCTTAAAAAGTTCAGCGTTACAGTAACAAAGAGCGACCGAGAAGAAGGCACTGCTCAGGGCGACGCTAAACTCTCCGGTGCTGTTTATGGAATTTATAAAGGCGACACACTTGTGGATAAGTATGTAACCGACAGCGAGGGGCAGTTCACAACAAAGGAATATGTCTGCGACAGCGACTGGACAATCAGAGAAATCACACCGAGCGAGGGCTATCTCCTTGATAAGTCAATCCACAAGGTAGGTGCAGAGCCAAAACTCTTTACGATTGAACACAATCTTGTGGCAAATGACGTGACAGAGCAGGTTATGAAAGGCAATATCGCTATCATCAAACATACCGATGATGGGGAAACCAAGATTGAGACACCGGAAAACGGTGCTGAATTTGAAGTTTATCTGAAATCTTCCGGCTCATTTGAAAAAGCCGACAAAGATGAAAGAGATACCATAGTTTGCGATGAAAACGGATTTGCTCAGACAAAGGATATGCCATACGGCGTATATACCGTTCATCAGACTAAAGGCTGGGAAGGTCGTGAGTTTATGAAAGACTTTGATGTTTTCATTTCTCAGGACGGACAGACCTACCGTTATCTTATCAACAACGCAAACTTTGAGTCATATATTAAGGTCGTAAAGGTTGATGCAGAAACAGGCAAGACAATCCCGTATGCAGGTGCAGGTTTCCAAATCTATGACCCTGCCGGTAACAAAGTAAGTATGACATTTACTTATCCTACACCGACAACCATCGACACATTCTATACCGACGCAGACGGTCAGCTTGTTACACCTGAAAAACTGGACTATGGCAAGGGATATTCACTTGTTGAGGTTCAGGCTCCGTATGGATATGTACTCGACAGTACTCCTGTTTCCTTTGATGTAACAGAAGAAAATTCCACACAGGAAGGCGGTATCACATTGATTAAGGTGGACAAGCCGAATATGGCACAGAAAGGTACGATTTCCGTTGAGAAAACCGGCGAAGTGTTCTTTGGTGTCAATGTATCCGGCGAGGAAAATAAAGATGTGATTTATCAGCCGGTATATAAGGTCAAAGGACTTGCAGGGGCGGTTTATGAAATCACAGCCGATGAAGATGTTATTACACCGGACGGTACACTTCGTTATCACAAGGGCGATGTGGTAGATACCGTAACAACCGATGAGGATGGCACTGCTAAGAGCAAGGAACTCTATCTCGGTAAATACACCGTTGTTGAAACCAAAGCACCAACAGGTATGGTCATCAACAAAGAAAAGCATTCGGTAGAACTCACTTATGCTGGACAGGATGTAGCGGTAACAGAAACCGCAACCAGCTTCGTAAACGAGCGACAGAAAGTGAAGATTTCTCTTGAGAAAATCTTAGAGCAGGATGAAACCTTTGGTATCGGAAAGAATGATGAAATCAAAAATATCAGCTTCGGTCTTTACGCAAAAGAAGATATTGTATCTTCAAGCGGAACAGCTATCCCGGCTGACGGTTTGATTGAGATTATCACGCTTGATGAAAACGGAGCAGCGACTGCAAATACAGACCTTCCATTTGGCAGCTACTATGTCAAGGAAATTGCCACAGATGAGCATTATATCCTCTCCGACACACAGTATCCGTTCACATTCGAGTATGCCGGTCAGGATACCGAAACGGTTGAAATCAAGGTAAATGACGGTAAGCCGATTGAGAATAAACTCATTTACGGTTCTGTATCCGGTAAGAAAATTGACGAGAACGGAGAAGCACTGGGCGGTGCTTTAATCGGCATTTTCAAAGCAGATGAAACCGAGTTTACAAAAGAACACTCTATTATGACTGCCACATCTGAAAAGGACGGCAGTTTTTCTTTTGCCAAAGTTCCTTATGGAAAATGGATTGTAAGAGAAATCGAAGCTCCTGAAGGCTTTGTGCTTGATGATACTTCTTACGAAGTAAACATCGGGGAGAATGAGCAGGTAATTGAAGTGGAAATTACCGACGAGTATATTCACGGTAATATTGAACTTATCAAAGTGGACGCTGATTATCCGGATAACAAACTGACAGGTGCAACTTTTGAAGTGTATAAGGATGTTAATGGCGACGGTAAACTGGACGATGGCGATGAACTTATCGGAAATCTTGAAGAAACCGCAACCGGTATCTATGAGATGAAAGAACTTCTTTACGGTAAATATCTTGTAAAGGAAACCAAAGCACCGGAGGGATTTGTGCTTGATAAGGGTGTTTACGCCGTATTCATTGAAAAAGATGAAACTACCTACAAGGTAGAAAACAAAGCGGGAGTTGGATTTATCAACGAAGCAATGAAAGGCAACCTAAAAATCAAAAAGACATCTTCCGACGGTAAGGTGGAAGGCTTCACTTTCAGAGTAACGGGTGTAAACGGTTATGACAGCACATTTACAACCGATAAGAATGGCGAAATCTCCGTAGAGGGACTTCGTATCGGCGAATACACAGTGTCTGAGGTGAGCGACAATGTATCTGCCGGATATATTTTACCTGCCGATAAGAAAGTGACCGTAAAGGTCGGCGAAACGGTAGAAATCGAGATGCATAATAAACTTCGTGATACACCGAAAACCGGCGATGACAGAAAGACCGGTCTTTGGGTAGCAGTTGCAGGTGCTTCTGCACTCGGTATCGTTGCAACGGTTGTTGCTTCCAAGAGAAAGAAGAAAAAGGAGGGCAATGAATAATGGACGCAAAGACAATCGTAGCAGTTGTTTTGGTCGCCTTTATTATCGGCGGCTTTATCTTCTTACAGATTAAAAACAGAAAGAAATAAGAAACAAAATGGTGGGCGGAGCGTAAAAAACTCCGTCCATTTACTTTATGGAGGTGCTTTATGAATAAGCAGAGAACGGTTGATAGCAAGGTGCTTTCAATCCTCAGAGAATGCCCTGAAACAAGGTATGACGATATGCAGCTTATCCTCTGCTATTACAACCGATACAGTTATTTGAAAGTCGGCGACTTATCTCTTGAGGATATAGTCAACAACTACAAGGGTTACGGTTTACCGTGCTTTGAAACTATCCGCAGGTCAAGACAGAGGGTGCAGTCTTTGTTCCCGGAACTTTCCAGACAGTGCAACGGCTGCGATGGCAGTATCCGTGTAGTCATAGAAATCGAATAAGGAGGACGGCAAGATGAGCAAATCGACATTTCAACAGAAAACAAAGTTAATGGCGAAGCTGTTTGATTCCGGCTGTAATACGGAAAAGAAACTACAACAGCTTGATATGGAGAGTATTTTGAAGATTCCGGTTATCACGATACCGGATATGGCACTCATCATCGAACTTCAGAAAGAAACCAAAGCCAACAAGCTGTTCTCATATTTGGGAGGTGGAACGGATGAACAGTCAGGAACATAAGGAAAACAGTATCCGCTTTATTGACAGTGGATATAACGAGAAATTTCGTGTAAATGACGGAGATAAAATTCTGATTCACACAAGAAACGGAACAACACTGGAGCGTGAGTGTAAGTATATCGACGATTATCACACTCAAATCGGTTCGGATGTTTTTCATATCTGTGAATTTGCAGAGCTGTGTGAAAGAAACGGTCATACCGTTGAACCTGCCGGAAAGGAAAAGATTAAACCGGCAAAGAGCAAAGAAAAAGAACGATAAGGAGGTGCAAAAGCAGTGTCAAGAAAATATGAACTCATATCCGAACTCTATGACAGAACCTGCAAGACGGTTGTTTCCAATCCGCAGAACTGGCAGAATTTCTTGCAGTCTGCGTGCAGGAACTACAAGCTGCGATATGATGAGCAGTTGCTTATCTATGCACAGCGACCGGACGCAACAGCAGTTCTTGAGATTGAGCGTTGGAACAGGAGTTTTGGACGATGGGTAAATAAAGGAGCAAGAGGTATTGCGGTTTTTGCCGATGAAAACAGAGCAAGGCAAAGACTTACCCATTACTTTGATATTTCCGATACCCACGAGAGCAGATATTCCCGTCCTGTTCCACTTTGGGATATGAGGGACGAATACACAGACGATGTTATTGAAACGCTTGAAAGCACATTCGGAGAACTGGATAACAAAGTCACTTTGGGCGAAGCAGTTATGAGTGCCGCACAAAATGCCGCCGAAGATAATTTGCCGGATTATCTTAATGACCTCATATATGCTTCCGAGGACAGTTTTTTAGAAGGACTTGACGAAACGATGATTGCAAGTCTGTATAAAAAGGTTGTCACAAACAGCGTGGCATATATGATGATGACAAGGCTTGGGATTGATAGCGGCGAATACTTTGAAGCCGATGATTTTCGAGATGTTACTAATTTCAATACGCAGGATACGATGAATGCTCTGGGATTTGCCACAAGCGACATTGCAGAAATGGGACTTACGGAAATCTCAAAGACAGTGATGGCACTGAATCGTCAAAATCGCATAATTGAAGCAAACAGGCAATCGGAATACAATAAAGACATCAAAGATGAAAGGAGCAGCGATTATGAACGAGATAACATATACGATGGTCGGGGATTACAATCTTCCGAACCTGACTCTGCCCGAACAGCCGGAGGTAATTCAGGGCAAATGGTCGCAGATGAGGAGAACTTATCTGAAAGAACACCACAAGGTTCAGTATTACAATCTCCTGACGAAAGGGATACTGAGCAGTCACCTGTCGGAAGTTCAGCAGAGGGCGACCGAACTGGAAGAAACGCTTATCAGACAGATGGCACAACAAGAGGGACTCACGGAGCAGATGAAAGCGGACGATATGATGAAGTGGGTTCGCTTGATGAACAACATCAGGAACTCGGCACAGGAAATCGTGAAGGAACAGATAATATTCATTTAGAATATTATGACAGAAGTAACGAGGATAAGAGCCTACCGTTTTTCGGTAGAGATGATACTATAAGAGAAATACTCGGTACTACACCGCATTTGTCGGTTTCACTCGAAGATATTAAAGACTTCTATGAGAGAAATACCGATAGCGATACCAGAACCGAATATATCAAGAGTATCTTCAATAACGATTATACCGAACTCACATTGCAGGACGGCAGAACGGTAGGTTACAAGACATTTCAAAATGTTTTGCACCTTTGGGAAGGTCATTATGACAGTAGAACTGCACAGAGTTTTTATAACTGGAGCGTGATTGCACAGCATTTTGAAGCAATGCGGCTTTTGGGAGAATTAAATGACAGAATGAAACCGCTACCGTCGGCAGACGGACAGATGAGTTTCATATTAGGCGGTCAGGCAGAGGAAGACAAAACCTCTGCCTTTACTTTTTCTCAGGAGATTATTGACGCAGTTCTGACTCGTGGAAGTGGCGTTTATGAAGGTAAAATGCGTATCTATGAGCAGTTTCAAAAGAGTTTATCTTCAAAAGAAAATGCAGGCTTTCTCAAAAACGAATACGGTTGGGGAGGTTCTTACCCTGTCATTATCGGTGCAGGTATTGATGAAAACCACGACGGGAAAGGCTTAACTCTTTCAAGAGGATTTGGAAACGACGCACCGAAATTCACTCTTAAATGGACACAGGTGGAAAAGCGTATCGGAGAGCTTATCCGTGCAGACAGATACTTAAATCCAAAGGAAAAGGAGCAGTACCCGCAGTGGCTTGAGAAGCAGGAAGCACGACGGGCAGAAATCGAGGAGCAGAAAAGAAATCGGGAAATTCTTTCTACTGCACCACCGGAAAAAGCAGAGCAGACAAATGATGATGACATTATCGGTAAGGAAGTTGTGATTGACGACCGCCGATTTGTTATTGAAAGCGTCGGTAAAATAAGCGGCGATGTTTCTATGCAAGATGTCACTTTTGAGGACAGCGTAGGTTTCCCGATTAACCGTGTAGAGAAGATTGATTATGTCCGTAGTCTGCTTGCAGAGCAAACACAGGAACAGCAATTACCTGATACCAGATATGAATATCATCTTGGAGACACGGTATATATCGGTGCTTCGGAGTATGAAATCTTATCTTTTGATGATGAGAGAGTAATGCTTTACGATACAGAAATGCCATTATTCAACAAGGAGTTTTCAAGGGGAGAATTTGACCGCAAAGTGCAGGAAAATCCGCTGAATGACCACTTGAGGGTAACGGTATTACCTGCCGCAGAAAAAGCCAATTCAGACGAAAATATCACGCATAGTGATACCGAAACTGAACAGAAAACAGATTATGAGGATGCGTTTTTCATTAACAGAGAGCAGGAAAGCGTTACTTGGATGTACTTTAATCCGGACAGTAGTGCCGGTGGTCAGTATGTTACAAATACGCTTTCTTTTGATGAAATCAGAAATGCTGCACAGAACTATAAATCGGCAGATGAGTTCTTTGATTACCTCGGCAGTGTTGCAAATCAAACCCTTGCTGATGTAGGTACAGAATGGTTTGAAGAAGCAGATACAGATTTCAGGCAGACACCGGATTTTACAGAATGTACGGCTGATACAATGGAAGCACTCATTGAAAATACCGAAAGAAGCGATATGGTAGCAACCAATATTGGTAAAGTACCTATTGAGGACTACCGAGAAATCATTGCAAATCAGAATGGCTTTGACAGCTACGATGAGATGTATAACGAGGGCATTCGTATCGGCAACGGGTATGATAAAGAGCCTGAACCGATAAAACCGCAGTGGGAGAATAAAACGAGCAAGGTCAAGAGTTTTGATTTGCATCCGGATATTCCGATGGCAGAGAGAAATACTTTTGATTTGCGTTCCAATCCGGTAGAGCCGGTAGGCAAGAAAGAACGCTTTCGCAGGAATATGGAAGCCATAAAGGTTCTGAAGGAATGTGAGTTTGAAAACAGATTTGCCACACCTGAAGAACAGCTTATTTTGTCGAAATATGTCGGCTGGGGAGGTTTGCCAGAAGCCTTTGATGAGAACAATTCGGCGTGGGTAGATGAATTTGTTGAGTTATATACCACACTCTCTCCCGAAGAATACACAGCCGCAAGAGAAAGTACACTGACTGCCTTTTACACTCCTCCAGAAGTTACAGACGCTATCTACAAGGCTATGGAACAGATGGGATTTAAAGAGGGCAACCTGTTAGAACCGTCCTGCGGTATTGGTAACTTTATCGGTATGTTGCCGGAGTCGATGAGAAATACAAAGATTTACGGTGTGGAACTTGATAAGATTTCGGCAGGGATTGCTCAGCAGCTTTATCAAAAATCTTCCATAGCAGCACAGGGATTTGAAGAAGTCAATGTGCCGGACAGTTTCTTTGACGGAGTTGTAGGTAATGTTCCATTTGGAGATTTCAAAGTGCTTGATAAGAGATACGATAAGTACAATTTCCTTATTCACGATTATTTCTTTGCCAAGTCTTTGGATAAATTAAGACCCGGTGGTGTGATGGCACTTGTTACAAGTAAAGGTACGATGGATAAAACCAATTCGTCGGTCAGAAAATATATCGCACAAAGAGCCGACCTGTTGGGAGCAATCAGATTGCCGAATGATACCTTTAAGGGCAATGCCGGTACGGAAGTTGTATCGGATATTTTGTTTTTGCAAAAGCGTGACAGGCTCATAGATATTGAACCCGATTGGGTACAGCTTGGCACAACTGATGACGGTATCACGATGAACTCATACTTTGTGGAACATCCCGAAATGATACTTGGCGAGATGAAAACAGTAAGCGGTCGCTTCGGAGAAGAGGTAACCTGCGTACCGTTTGAAAATGCAGATTTATCCGAATTGTTATCGGAAGCGGTAGCAAATATACACGGAGAAATCAACGATTATGAAGTGGAAGATGAACTTGAGGAAGAAGATAATTCTATCCCGGCAGACCCGAATGTAAGGAATTTTTCTTACACAGTGGTGGACGATAAAATCTATTTCCGTGAGAATTCTCGTATGACTCCGGTGGAGGTGTCGGCAACCGCCGAGAACAGAATCAAGGGTATGATTGCGGTTCGTGACAGCGTTCGCAACCTGATTGAACTTCAAACCGAGGACTATCCGGATGAAGAAATCAAAGCCGAACAGTCAAAACTCAACAGTCTTTATGACAGTTACACTAAGAAATATGGACTGATTAACAGCAGAGCGAATATCTCTGCTTTCAGCGACGACAGTTCCTTTGCCTTGCTTTCGGCTCTTGAAGTTATTAACGAAAACGGAGAACTGGAACGCAAGGCGGATATGTTCTTCAAACGTACAATTAAGCCGCATAAGCCGGTAGAAAAGGTAGATACCGCCAGTGAAGCACTCGCTGTTTCTATGGGAGAAAAAGCCGGAATTGATATGGAATATATGTCAAAGCTCACAGGGAAAAGTGAAGAAACACTCTATCAGGATTTGAAAGGTGTTATCTTCTTGAATCCGCTTCACGGATATGGGAATGTAACTGAGGCAAAGTATTTGATGGCAGATGAGTACCTTTCAGGCAATGTCAGGGAGAAGCTTATTACAGCGAAAAAGTCTGCCGAGGTGTATCCTGAAGATTATAAAATCAATGTGGAAGCACTGGAGAAAGTTCAGCCAAAAGACCTGACTGCAAGTGAAATATCCGTAAGACTTGGTGCTACTTGGCTACCGCAGGAAGTAATTCAGCAGTTTATGTTTGAGTTCCTTGATACGCCGAGATACGCACAGTGGAATATCAAAGTCCACTTCTCTCCCTACACAGGCGAATGGAATATCGAGGGTAAAAGTTATGACCGTTCCAATGTCAAGGCATACAGCACATACGGCACAGGTCGTATCAATGCCTACAAGATAATTGAGGAAATGCTGAACCTGAAAGATGTCCGTATCTTTGATTATATCGAAGATGATGAGGGTAGGAAAAAGGCAGTTCTCAACAAAAAGGAAACAGCAATCGCACAGGCAAAGCAGGAACTTATCAAACAAGGTTTTCAGGATTGGATATGGGCAGACCCTGACCGTAGAGAGAAACTCACGAAGATGTATAACGAAAAATTTAACAGTATCAGACCTCGTGAGTATGACGGAAGTCACATCATATTTAGTGGTATGAATCCGGAAATCACATTAAGGAAACACCAGAGAAATGCGGTTGCACACATTCTCTACGGCGGAAATACCCTACTTGCACACGCAGTCGGGGCAGGCAAGACCTTCGAGATGGTAGCGGCATCGCAGGAGTCGAAAAGGCTTGGACTATGTAATAAATCGCTGTTTGTTGTACCGAATCATCTGACGGAACAGTGGGCGTCAGAATACTTGCAGCTTTATCCGTCAGCAAATATACTGGTTGCGACGAAGAAGGATTTTGAAACAAAGAACCGTAAAAAGTTCTGTGGTAGAATTGCAACAGGCGACTATGACGCAGTTATTATCGGACATTCTCAATTTGAGAAAATCCCGATGTCGATTGAAAGGCAGAGGGCAATTCTTGAACAGCAGTTGAATGAATTGACGGAAGGAATTGCGGAACTAAAGCGTAACCGAGGAGAAAACTTCTCTGTCAAACAGCTTGAAAAATCAAGAAAATCCGTTAAGCAAAAGCTCCAAAAACTCAACGACCAAAGCAGAAAGGATGATGTTGTAACATTTGAGGAATTAGGTGTTGACAGGCTTTTTATTGACGAAAGCCATTACTACAAGAATCTTTATCTTTACACAAAAATGCGTAATGTAGGCGGTATTGCTCAGACAGAAGCACAGAAATCTTCTGACCTGTTTATGAAGTGCCGATACCTTGATGAGATTACCGGTGGACGAGGAACTGTATTTGCGACAGGTACGCCTATCTCAAACAGTATGGTGGAACTTTACACCATTCAGCGATACTTGCAGTACAACACCCTTGTAAAAAACGGATTACAGCACTTCGACGCTTGGGCTTCTACCTTTGGAGAAACGGTAACAGCCATAGAACTTACGCCAGAGGGAACGGGTTACAGAGCGAAAACACGCTTTGCTAAATTCTATAACTTACCCGAACTTATGGCGATGTTCAAAGAGGTTGCAGACATTAAAACAGCCGATATGCTTAACCTCCCTGTGCCGGAAGCAGAGTATCATAATGTGTCGGTTGAACCGTCGGAAATGCAGAAAGAAATGGTTGCTTCCCTTGCAGAGCGAGCCGAGAAAGTTCGTGGCGGAGGTGTCGATTCAAGCGTAGATAATATGCTCAAGATAACAAACGATGGCAGAAAACTTGCACTTGACCAGCGTATGCTAAATGCTATGCTGCCTGATTTTGAAAATAGTAAAATCAATGCCTGCGTTGATAATGTGTACCGCATATGGGAAGAAAACAAGGATAAAAAGTCGGCACAATTAGTGTTCTGCGACTTATCTACTCCAAAGAACGACGGAACATTTTCCGTTTACAACGACATCAGAAAGAAGCTCATAGAGCGAGGTGTTCCCGAAAGCGAAGTCCGATTTATCCACGAAGCGGAAACCGATGTGAAGAAGAAAGAATTGTTTCAGAAAGTCCGTAAAGGCGAGGTCAGAGTGCTAATGGGTTCAACACAAAAGATGGGTGCCGGTACGAATGTTCAGGACAGACTTATCGCACTTCACGATGTGGATTGTCCTTGGCGACCGGCAGATTTGGAGCAACGTAGTGGTAGGATTATTCGTCAGGGGAATTCAAATCCAAAGGTGGATATTTATCGTTATGTTACCAAGCAGACCTTTGACGCATATCTGTATCAGCTTGTCGAAGGAAAGCAGAAGTTCGCTTCACAGATTATGACAAGCAAATCTCCTGTCAGAAGTGCGGAAGATATTGATGAAACCGCACTATCTTATGCCGAGATTAAAATGCTTGCAACAGGCAATCCATATATCAAGGAAAAGATGGATTTGGACATTCAGGTACAGAAATTGAAGCTCTTAAAATCCAATTTCTTATCTGAAAAGTACAGCCTTGAGGACAAGATAATTAAATATTATCCGCAGCGTATCACTTCTCTTGAAAACCGAATTAACGGTTTGACGGAAGATGTGAAAACTGCAAAACAACACCCGAAACCAACAGATGACCGCTTTGTCGGTATGGAGGTTAAGGGCGTTTTTTATTCTGAAAAAGCAGAAGCAGGTAAAGCAATTATCGAAGCCTGCAAGGAAATGACAAGTCCTGCACCTATTCCTCTCGGCAAGTACAGAGGATTTGAAACGGAGCTGTCTTTTGACACAACAGAGCGTTCTTACTGCGTGACAGTCAAGGGAGAAACCGGCAAACAGGTGTCGCTTGGCGATGATGTTTTCGGTAATATCACTCGTATTGATAATACGGTTGAGCGTTTTGCAGACGACCTTGAAAAAGCAAAGGACAGTCTTGCTGATACGAAAAATCAGTTTGAAACCGCACAGAAAGAAGTGCAAAAACCGTTTGTGCAGGAAGAAGAATTGAAGTCAAAACTTGCCCGTTTGGACGAGCTGAATATCCTACTCAATATGGATAAAAAAGAAAATGAAATTGTGGGCGGCGAGCCTGATGAGGGCGAATCCACCGAGAAGCGAAAGGAGAAGTCGTATGAAAGATAAGAAAGAAATGTGAGGTGGTCAGTATGCCATATATAGCACCGGAAGTCATAACCGAAGCAAAGAGAATGGATTTGCTGACCTATCTTCGCACCTATGAACCGGGCGAACTTGTCCGTTATAGTGGTAACACTTACTGTACCAGAGAACACGACAGTTTGAAGATTTCAAACGGGAAATGGATGTGGTGGTCGAGAGGTATCGGTGGCAAATCTGCCCTTGACTATCTTATCAAAGTCAAAGGACTTGATTTTGTAGAAGCGGTTGAAACCATTATGGGACAGTGTGCTGTTTCTGCTCCGGTCTATGAAAAAGAAAGCCGGAGTTATGAAAATCAGCAGCTTCTTTTACCGCAGAAAAGTCCAAGTAACGATGTGGTTACGCAGTATCTTTTCAGTCGAGGGATTGATTATGAAATCATAAACTACTGTCTTGATAAGGAACTTATCATTGAGTCACTACCCTATCACAATGTTGTTTTTATCGGTTATGACGAGAAAAAAGAAGCAAAGTATGCCGCATTTCGGGCAACAAACAGCAGTCGTATTATGGGCGACTGCACCGGAAGCAAGAAGCAATATTCTTTTAGGCTGACAAATGAAGAAAGCATAGAGGTACACCTGTTTGAATGTGCTATTGACCTGTTATCCTATGCCACATTAGCAAAGATGGAGGGCAGGGATTGGCACAAATTAAACCTTGTTTCTCTCTCCGGCGTGTATTCGCCTAACAGAGAAACGGAAAAGTCCAAAGTGCCGGTTACACTTAAAAATCTGCTTGAAAAGAATAAGAACATTAACCGTATCGTGCTTCATTTTGACAATGATATTGCCGGAAGAAAGGCGGCAAATGCATTGAAAATTAAATTAAAAGACAGATACGAAGTCGTTGACGATCCGCCCAAGTGCGGGAAAGATGTCAACGACTTTTTGTGTATCAAATTAGGAATTTCCAAGAAAAGCGAAAGGAGTTTTGAGAGATGAGCGAAAAAATAAATGTACTTCTCATTGAACCGGGCAAGTATCCGAAACAGATTGAGATTGAGGATACGCTGGAAGCAATGCAGGAAACCGTAGGCGGATATATTGAGGAATATATGCCTTTTGATGATGAAGTTGCAATCGTTTGTAACGAAGAAGGGAAGATGAACGGTGCGGAATTAAATCGTGCAATTTACTCCAATGATAAGGAAATCCTCGACATTATTGCAGGCAAATTCTTTATCGCATACGCACCGATTGAGTCGGAAAGTTTTCTCAGTATGCCAAAGGATTTGATGAAAAAGTATGAGGATAAGTTCCGATATCCGGAGCGTTTTTATCAGACGGACAAGGGCATTGAAGCGAAAGCATATAAGCCAATTTCAAAAAATATGGAGCGATAAAAAGACAGACGATGGGGCAACCCGGAGAGCCTGCATATTCTTAGCGAGCAGTGTATTTGGATAGCACACTACCAAATACCTCGTTAGGGGTTGCCCCTAATACCCCAAGAGAAAGGAGAACGCTATGCGTGAGATAGCATTGGTTGCCGTCGGTGTAATTGCCGGCGGCTTTATCGGAGTCACTTTTATGTGTCTGTTTCAGATAAACAAGGACAGACACTATATCATCACAAGAAAGGATGGCACAGAAAATGAGGAAAAGAAACATTCAGAAGATTGTTAGGTTCAGTCGAGATGAAGCACAGGATTTGCAGAAGAAGGCAAAAAAGGCTTGCCTGAGTGAAGCCGGACTTATCCGTTTGCTTCTTCGAGGATATGAGCCGAGAGAAAAGCCGGACGAAAGATTTTACGATGTGATGCGTGAACTTTCCTCTATCGGAAACAACATCAATCAGCTTGCAGTCAAAGCAAATACACTTGGCTTTGTTGATGCACCGCAGCTTAAAAAGGAAGCGGAGCGTTGGCATAAGTTTCAGGCAGATATTGAGCGTACTTATTTAAGACCCGATAAGAGCGAAATGAAATGGCAGTAAGCAAGTTGTGGGCAGTCAATTCAAGGCTCGGTCAGGTTATCGACTATGCTGCCAATCCTGAAAAGACGGCGGCAGATATTTATTCCGAGGAGCAGTATCAGGCACTTGCTGATGTTCTCTCCTATGCAAAGGACGAAGAAAAAACTGAACGAGAATATTTCGTGGAAGGTATCAACTGCAATCCGACCACTGCCCGTGACCAGTTTGTATCTGTCAAGCAGGCATATGGGAAAGAGGATGGCATACAAGCCTATCACGGATATTTGAGTTTTAAGGAACAAAATATCACACCGGAGCTTGCACAGAAAATCGGAATGGAGTTTGCAAACGAAGTGTGGGGAAAAAGATTTCAAGTTGTTGTTACAACGCACCTGAACACCAAACACCTGCATTGCCATTATGTAATTAACTCTGTTTCATTCAAAGACGGCAAGCGATGTCAAGATACCTCGTGGTTTAAGTTCAGAAAAGTTGCCGACCGTATTTGTGAGAAATATGGATTATATTACAATCCTAACCCAAATCGCAGTAAGCAATCCTCTTACTACTATAAGCAGGAACAGGCGGGAATGCCGACCAGATATTCTATGGTGCGAGAAGCCATAGATGAAGCGATTGCCCACAGCACAAATATCAGAAGTCTTGACTACGCACTTACACAGATGGGATATGAGCATTGTCTAAGCGAGAGCCGAAAGTATTGGACGATTGTACCGAAAGGGTACACGAAACCCATACGACTAAAAAATCTCGGAGAAGATTATACCGAGAAAGCAATCAGGCGTAGGCTTATGGAAAATCAGAGAGTACGCATAGTTCCGTTTGCAAAGCAGACGGTGGTTATCAGGCAGTACCGATTGCCTACAAGAGAAAACAAAATCAAAAAAGTGGGCGGACTGTATGGTTTGTATCTGTATTATTGTTACAGGCTTGGTTATCTGCCAAAATATAAAAAACAGAATACAGCAAGGCTTCACTATCTTTTGAAAGAGGATTTATTGAAGCTGGATAAAATCACAGCAGAGACAAGGCTGCTCGGACGAGAAAATATTTCTACGGACGAGCAGCTTTTCTCATATAAAGAGTCGCTGAAAGGTCAGATTAAAACTTTGAATGACGACAGAACGCACCTGCGAAAAAAAGCAAGAACAAAGATGAGTGACGATGAGCTGTCTAAGGTCAAAGAACAGATTTCGACGGTAAGCGATAAAATTCGGGAGCTGAACAAAGAGGTTCGTCTCTGTGACGACATTGCCGAGAGGTCAAAGGTTATGGAGCAGAACCTTGAAACAATCAGAGCCGAAGAAGAAAAACAACAGCGAAAGGAGCAAAAGCGAAATGACAAATTCAGGTGACGCAGCAGAACAGGTCGTCAGGTTATCCCTTGAAGGCTTTGAAGTTGCTGCAAGACTTACCGGTTCAGCTGCAAAGAATATCGCAATTCTTCTTGCTTCCGTGTTGAAGCAGGAAGCAACGCAGGCGAACAAGACAAGAGGCAAAGCCCGTCTTACCAATATGATTAAATCGGGCAAGGAATTGAAAGTATTTTCCATTCCAAATAAGGATTTGAAGAAGTTTACCGAACAGGCAAAACGCTACGGTGTTCTCTATTGTGTTCTCCGAGATAAGAACACAAGGGGAGATAATGTTCCGATTGATATTATCGCACGTGCGGAGGACGCTTCTAAAATTCAGAGAATCGTTGAGAGATTTGAACTCGGTAAGGTGGATAAGGCGGCAATCGTAACAGAATCGCAGAAAGCGGTTGAAAAACGAGAAGCTGTGGAAAAAGATAAGCCGACAAAATCCAAGAATGAAATCATCACGGAGGAAGCTGTACGAAAACCACTTCAGAAAGAGGAAAACGCACAGTCAAACCCCACAACCGCCAAAACGGACAAAAACCCTCCGTCAAGGCAAAACTCAGAGCCGGAAGATATGCAAACTGATAAGGGTATTGCTGTTGACAGACAGAAGAAGCCATCGGTTAAAGAGAAACTTGACCGCTATAAGGCTCAGGCAAAACAGCAAAAAGAAGCAGAACGCAAAGAGCCGGAAACAGATAAGGCAAAGCATCCTTCTGCACCGAAGCAGACGGTACACCAACAGCCGAAAACAAAATCAAAGAAAACGAAAGAGAGGTAATTACAATGACAGAAAATTTTACTCCTGCAAAAGCAGGCACTCAGCGACCGAGACTTTCCAAAGAGGAATATGCCGAAAAGAAACGAGCCGAGAAAGACGGTGTGTATCAGCTTGCGGATGAAGCGGCGAAAGAGATTGTATCTTCGCCGGAGAAATTCAAAGCGTTCCTTGATACGCAGAGCCGACTTGACAGATATTCGGCAGTCAACGCACTTTTGATTTACAAGCAGTATCCGCAGGCGGTACAGCTTAAAGATTTTGATGACTGGAGCAAAGACAACATTAAAATCACAAAGGGTGCTAAGAGCATTTCCATTCTTGAACCGGTGGAATATGCAAAGCGTGACGGTGCAACAGGCATTTCCTACAATGTGAAGAAAGTGTTTGATGTGGCACAGACCAATGGGAAACGACCGCCTGCACCGACAGCTAATCGTGACCCGAAAGCACTGATTACCACAATGCTTGATTCCTCGCCTGTGAATGTGGAAGCGACAAACGACCTCCCCTATCCGAATATGGCAGCGTTCTATAACAATGAGGAGCAAACCTTGTATGTAAAGCGTGATGTGGGAGACAGCGTAGCGGTTGCTCAGTGTGTGGCACAGGAACTGGGACACGCACAGCTTTCCATCAACAGCGACAGTTACAGCCGTTCCGATATGGGATTTCAGGCGGTATGTATCGGATATATGCTTTGCAAAAAGTACGGTATTGATACACAGAATTTTGCCATTAACCGTATTCCGGATAAGCTGGCAAACAAAGAGCCGAAGGACATTCGTTTTGAACTTTCCAAGACGAGAAATGCGATGACGGATATTCATTCCCGTGTATCAGACGAACTGTACAAGAAAAAGCAGGCACGCACAAAAGATTATGAAAGATAAGAGGTACAGATATGGCGAAAGAAGAACTTTACCATATAGCGTTGGATGATTATGAACACGGTATCGTTATCCGTTCTCTCAATGATGAGAAAACAGATTTAATGAACGAGGGTAAATCAACCGATGCTGTGGACGACCTGATTATCAAGGTCGGGACTGCCCCAAAGAAAAAATTCAAGGTTATTGAAAAGGAACGCTCCGGCGATGCGAGATAACGAAAGACAGTCTGCGATTATTCTTTCTGTCATCGGTATTGTTCCGGTTGTGTGGCTGGCACTTCTCATAGCTCCGTCAGTTAAAGGCGGATTGCCGGAGATATTGCCGAGCCTGATGAATGTATTTAACAATCCGTTTCATATAGAAGTTTGTGAGGACAGCGTAAAAACTGTCCTCATTTTGCTTTTGTGCTATGGAATGGGTATCGGGATATATTTCTCCACACAGAGAAACTACCGCAGGCGGGAGGAACACGGTTCTGCAAAATGGGGCAATGCAAGAGCCGTGGATAAGAAGTACAGACAGTCTCCGTACTCCGATAACAAGCTGATGACACAGAATGTCCGTATCGGATTGAATGCGAAAAAGCACAGACGAAATCTGAATACACTGGTATGCGGCGGTTCCGGTGCAGGTAAAACAAGATTTTACTGTAAGCCCAACCTTATGCAGTGCAATACCTCTTTTGTAATCCTTGACCCGAAAGGCGAAATCTTGAGGGATACGGGAAAACTTCTTGAGAAAAAAGGATATGAGGTCAGAGTTCTTGACCTTATCTCTATGGAAAAGAGCCACTGTTACAATCCGTTTGTGTATCTTCAGAACGACAACGATGTGCAGAAACTTGTAACTAACTTATTTAAAAGCACCACACCAAAGGGCAGTCAGTCCCAAGACCCGTTTTGGGACACTTCAGCTTCTATGCTCCTTTTGGCGTTGGTGTTTTATTTACGCTATGAAGCACCGGAGGAAGAACAGAACTTTGCAATGGTTATGGAAATGCTCAGAGCCGGTTCGATTGAGGATGAGGAAGATACAAGACCCTCTCCTCTCGATGAATTATTTGCAGAGCTTGAGATGAACAATCCCGACCATATTGCTCTAAAGTATTACCGTTCCTATCATTCCGGTTCGACAAAGACACTGAAATCCATTCAGATAACGCTTGCCGCAAGGCTTGAGAAATTCAATCTTGAAAGTCTTGCTTCTTTAACTTCGGCAGACGAGTTAGACCTGCCCTCTATGGGCGAGAAAAAAGTTGCTCTGTTTGCCCTGATACCCGATAACGACTCCAGTTTCAATTTTCTGGTGTCGATTTTATATACCCAACTATTTCAGCAGTTATTCTATGCTGCCGACCATATCCACGGAGGTTCGCTTCCCGTTCCCGTCCATTTTCTGATGGACGAATTTGCCAATGTTTCATTGCCGGATGACTTTGACAAGATACTTTCGGTAATGCGTTCCAGAGGAGTGTCGGTCAGTATCATCTTACAGAACTTGGCACAGCTTAAAGCCTTGTTTGAAAAGCAATGGGAAAGTATCGTGGGCAACTGCGATGAATTTCTGTATCTTGGCGGCAACGAGCAAAGCACACACAAATATGTGTCGGAGCTGCTTGGTAAGGAAACCATCGACACGAACACTTACGGTAAGAGTTCCGGGCGAAGCGGTAACTACTCCACCAATTATCAGATAAGCGGTCGTGAGCTTCTCACTCCGGATGAAGTGCGTATGCTGGATAACCAATATGCGATTTTATTTATCCGAGGGGAGCGACCAATTATGGATTTTAAGTACGACATCTTGAAGCACCCGAATGTGGCATTGACCACAGACGGAAAAGAGAAACCGTACAAGCACGGAGAAGTGACGATACCGCACTCATCTATTTCCGTTCTTGCCATTGACCCGGATGAGGTTGAGGAAAGCAATTACGGAGAAACCACTTATGAACTTCTGTCCGATGAGGATTTTGAAGTAGATAACAATTTTTAATCACAGGAGGAAATTACAATGAGATTTTTTAAGAAAAACACAGAAAACAAAGCAACTTCTAAACTGCCGATGACCGGAAAAGTCAAGAAAGGCTATCGTGCTTATTGTGTGGCAGTATTGGCGATGACCGTTGTACTCGGCACAGGTGTAACCGCATTTGCGGCAAACGACCCTATCACGGTAGTAAACAATCTGTCCGATTTCATTTTCGGACTTATCCGTGCAATCGGACTTATCCTGCTCGGTTTTGGTATTGTGCAGGTCGGACTTTCTTTGAAGTCCCACGACCCGTCCCAGAGAGCAAACGGTTTTCTTACTCTTGCCGGAGGTATCATCATTACTTTCGCAAAAGAAATCCTTACTCTTATCACAGGCTAAGAAGCAACAGTTATCACGGGGCATATTCGCCAAAACGGGTATGCCCCATTTTTACAAGGAGGTGCGAATGAATGAGCGATAACTGGGTAGTTCAAAACCTCGAAAACGCTCTTGAAACTTGGAACGATAAATTAAGCGAGATATGGCGGCTTTTAACCACAACACCGCAGGATTTCAAAGGCGGAAGCATATGGAATGTGATGGTAACTATTAACGGAGCGGTTCAGGCAATCGGGCTTGCACTATTAGTGCTGTTCTTTGTGGTGGGTGTTGTCCGTACCTGCGGAAGCTTTACCGATGTGAAAAAGCCGGAACACGCACTGAAATTGTTTGTTCGCTTTGCCATTGCCAAAGGTGTCATAACCTACGGTATGGAGCTTATGCTTGCTTTATTCAATATCGTTCAAGGTATCATTTCAACTATTATGACATCATCGGGATTTGGAACACCGAATCAAACGACGCTCCCATCCGAAATGGTAACAACCATTGAGGACTGTGGATTCTTTGAAAGCATTCCGCTATGGGCAGTGACTCTGATAGGCGGTCTTTTTATTACGGTGTTGTCATTCATTCTGATAATGACGGTTTACGGCAGATTTTTCAAACTGTATATGTACACGGCATTAGCACCGATACCGCTATCTACCTTTGCCGGAGAACCAACGCAGAATGTGGGCAAGAGTTTTATTAAAAGTTACTGTGCGGTACTGCTTGAAGGTGCAGTAATCGTGCTTGCCTGCATAATCTTCTCACTGTTTGCGTCAAGTCCGCCGGTAGTAAACCCGGACGCTGCGGCAGTCACACAGGTATGGTCATATATCGGAGAACTTGTATTTAATATGCTTGTTCTTGTCGGTGCAGTAAAGATGAGTGACCGTATTATCAGAGAAATGATGGGCTTATAACGGAGGTTTTTGCAACAAATCTTCAGGCAAAATTCTTGCCTGAAAAACACAAAAACAAATAAAAATAATTGACAAGTGAAAAAATCGTGATATACTATAATGATTTAGCTTTGCTAAATGGTCGGATTGAGGAAGTAAAGATAGGATGGTCAAGTATATGTACGAATATGTCAGCAAAGCAGAATACAAGCCTTATAAAGAGGAAATTGAAAGTATCATAAAAAAGGTTCAAAAAATAATGAAAACCGAATATGATACGACTTTTCAATTCAAATTGATTGGAAGTGCAAATCGACACCTCGTCACTAAGATAAAAGATGGTAACAGAGGTTATGATTTTGATTACAATCTAATTTTGCAAAAGAGCGATTTATGGGACAATCCCAAAAAACTGAAAGAGCAGTTTATGAGAGCTTTTTCCAAGTCGCTCAAAGGTACAAAGTACGGAGAACCCGAAGACTCCACTTCTTCTATTACCATAAAGGTTGTTGATAAAAAACATTCCAAGATTATCAGAAGCTGTGATTTTGCGATAATTTATTATTTAGATGATGACAATTTGGACAATGGATATAGATATATCAAGAATTGGAAGAAAAACAATCGCTATTCATTTGAAGATAGAGTCCTATCACAAAATGCAGACTGCAAACTTCAAGAAATACTTGAATATGAGCAGGGATGGAATTGTGTTCGTGATGAGTATATCAAGTTAAAAAATCGTAATAGGGATATGAACAAAAAGTCCTTTATTCTGTATTTGGAAAGTATTCATAATGTTTATAATCACATACAGCAAGGTTTAGAAAATGAAGAAGATAATTTACCAAGAGGACTTACTTATTTAAACCTTTGGTAATGCACGATACGATGTGGCACTGTCAGTTATGGCGGTGCTTTTTTATTTGTCATAGAAAGGAATTTCTAATGGAAGTAAAAATTAACAGAGAAATACGAAATTACACAGAATCAATGTTTTTCGGACTGTCGCTAAGACAGTTCATTTTTTCTGTCCTTGCGTGTGGTGTAGCAGTAGGATTGTACTTCTTACTCAAACCGCATATTGGAACGGAAACGGTATCGTGGGTGTGTATTTTGGGAGCAGCACCGTTTGCGGCTCTCGGCTTTGTGAAATACAACGGAATGACAGCAGAGAAATTTATCTGGGCTTGGATTAAGTCCGAATTTCTTATGCCCAAGAAGTTGGTGTTTCACTCTACAAACACCTATTTAGAGCTGATGAAACCGAACATTGAGAAAAAGACAAAGGAGGTTTACAAGAATAATGATTAAGACATTAAACAACATCTTTAAGCAGGATAAGGAAAAATTTGTTGTGCCGAAGGGTGTGCAGGACTGTATTCCGGTTACTGCTATCTATGATGACGGTATCTTCAGAGTTGGTAAAGATAAGTATTCCAAATCCTTTAAGTTCACGGATATTAACTACGCTGTTGCCAGCCGAGAAGATAAGGAAGCGATGTTCCTTGAGTATTCGGAACTGCTTAACTCTCTTGACAGTGGAGCAACCACAAAACTCACTATCAACAACAGACGATTGAACCGTTTGGATTTTGAGAAAACAATTCTTATTCCGGAAACAGGAGATGAACTGGACGAGTATCGAGAGGAATACAACAAAATGTTGCTTGATAAAGCGACGGGAGCAAATTCAACGGTGCAGGATAAGTATGTGACCATCTCCATCAATAAAAAGAATGTGGATGACGCAAGAACCTATTTTGCCCGTGTAGGTGCAGATTTGATTTCACACTTTTCACGACTTGGCAGTAAGTGTGTGGAACTTGAAACGGATGAGCGACTTCGCATTATTCACGACTTCTTCCGTGTGGGAGAGGAAACTTCGTATCATTTTGATATTAAGGAAACCCGAAAGAAAGGACACGATTTCAAGGACTATATCTGCCCGGATTCTTTAGAATTTGAAAGTGATTATTTCAAAATCGGCAATCGTTATGGCAGAGTTATCTTTTTACGTGAATATGCGTCCTATATCAAGGACAGTATGGTGGCGGAACTTACGGATATGAACCGAAATCTGATGATGTCCATTGATATTGTACCTGTTCCTACCGATGAAGCAGTCAGAGAAGCCGAAAACAGATTGCTCGGTGTAGAAACCAACATCACGAACTGGCAGAGAAAGCAGAATATGAACAACAACTTTTCGGCAACCGTTCCTTATGATATGGAACAGCAGAAAAAGGAAATGAAAGAGTTCCTTGATGACCTTACCACCCGTGACCAGAGAATGATGTTCGCAGTGCTTACGATGGTGCATACCGCAGATACCAAAGAACAGCTCGATAACGATACGGAAGCGTTGCTCACAACAGCGAGAAAACATCTTTGTCAGTTTGCGGTTCTTAAATTTCAGCAGATGGATGGGCTTAATACCGTTATGCCATACGGTACAAGGAAAATTGACACCTTCAGAACCCTTACAACCGAAAGCCTTGCAGTGTTTATTCCGTTCAGAGTTCAGGATATTTACCACGAGAACGGCATTTATTACGGTCAGAATGTTATCAGTAAAAATATGATAATTGCCGACCGAAAACAGCTTCTTAACGGTAACTCCTTTATTCTCGGTGTATCCGGTGGCGGTAAGTCCTTTGCAGCTAAGGGAGAGATTGAAAATATTATCCTTTCTTCCGATGCTGATGTAATCATCATCGACCCTGAGAGGGAGTATTCCCACCTTGTAAATGCACTTGGTGGAGAGATTATCAATATCTCCGCAACATCGAAAAATCATATCAATGCAATGGATATGAACAAGGACTATGGCGACGGAGCAAATCCTGTTATCTTGAAATCCGAGTTTATTATGTCCCTTTGCGAACAGCTTATCGGCGGTACGAATTTGGGAGCAAAGCAGAAGTCCATCATCGACCGTTGCACTGCAAGTGTTTACCGCACTTATCAGCAGAATGATTATACCGGTCAGGTTCCGACTTTGCAGGACTTCAGAGATGAACTTCTCAAACAGGACGAGCCGGAAGCAAAGGAAATTGCTCTTGCCATTGAGTTGTTTACTCACGGTTCGCTGAATACCTTTGCAAAACAGACGAATGTGGACACTCACAATCGTCTTATCTGCTATGATATTCTTGACCTCGGTAAACAGCTTATGCCAATCGGTATGCTTGTCGTCCTTGACAGCATTTTGAATCGTATTACACAAAACCGAGCAAAAGGTAAGCACACTTTTATCTTCATTGATGAGATTTATCTCTTATTCCAGCACGAGTATTCTGCAAACTTCCTCTTTACACTCTGGAAGCGTGTAAGAAAGTACGGTGCATATGCAACAGGTATCACACAGAATGTGGACGACCTTTTGCAGAGCCATACCGCAAGGACAATGCTTGCAAACAGTGAGTTTATCATTATGCTCAATCAGGCTTCTACTGACAGACTGGAGCTTGCAAAGCTTCTGAATATCTCAGATTTACAGCTTTCGTATATCACAAATGTTGATGCAGGACACGGACTTATTAAGGTGGGCAGTTCGCTTGTACCGTTTGCAAATAAGTTCCCGAAGAATACGAAATTGTACCGTTTGATGACAACGAAGCCCGGTGAAGGCGTGTAAGGAGGTGTTTTCTATGGCAAAAATTCAATTCAGAAACAAAGAACACAGAGACTTTGTCTTTGAAAATCTCGAAAAATGCAGACACAAGGACTGTTATCATCAGGCATTTTTCTATGTGATGGGCATTTCCGAAGAAACGAGAATGAACATCGGAAAAATGTTTGATTTTAAGAACGATTGCATTGTGCCGGAGGGGATGTATGGTGGCTGGCAGACCAGTGGAACAGTCAAGGTCTGCCACCTTGCCTTTAATCTTTGGAACGGCTTTACGGAAGAAGGCAAAGAAAATCTTTTCACACCGGATGAGTTGTTCTGTTGTGGATATGCTCCCTACTTTATGGAGGGTATTAAACTCAGGTATCCCGAATATTGCAGAGATTTGACTCCACCTAAAAGAAAAGATATGGAAAGGTAAAGGTACAAAACAATGAATAAGAAGTTGAGAATTGCGGTTATATCGCTGTTAAGCGTTGTACTTGCTGTGAGCGTTGGATTTTTGGTCAAAGACTATTGTGATTCTAAAAAGCAGGCTGAAATCTACGACAATCTGATTGAAACCGTTGAAGATGCAGGTGAAACGCAAGATACAATGTCCTATTCCGAGGATAAAGCCTTTCTGCCTGACTATCAGGAGCTGTATATGCAGAACAACGATATAGTGGGGTGGATAAAGGTTGAGGATACCAAAATCAATTATCCGGTTATGCAGTCAAAGGATAATCCGAATTTCTATTTAAGACACGGATTTGATAAAAGCTACACGGTATATGGCTGCCCATATGTACAGGAAAACTGTGATGTGGACGCTCCGTCAGACAACCTTGTTATCTACGGTCATCATATGAACGACAATTCAATGTTTGCCGGATTGATGAAATATGCCGATAAATCTTTTTGGGAAAAGCACAAAACCATTCAGTTCGATACGCTGACCGAAAAAGGCAAATACGAGGTAGTGGCAGCTTTCAAGACGGAAGTATATACAGACAGTCCGAACAGCTTCAGATACTATGATTTTGTCAATGCAGATACAGAAGATGAATTCAATGCGTATATTGCCAAGTGCAAGGAACTTGCAATCTATGATACGGGAGTAACCGCAGAATATGGCGATAAATTGATTACACTTTCAACTTGCGAGTATTCCCGTAATAACGGAAGAATGGTTGTTGTGGCGAAGAAAGCGGCTGAATAGGAGGGATGAACCTTGTATGATTAGTTTGATAAATTTGGCGGTGTTGTTCGCAGCGAAAGTTGCGGACAATGCCCTTAGTACAACAAAGACAATATTGGTACAGAGAAGTCGGTGGATACTTGCAGGCATTGCGGTTATCATATCCGACTTTATTTATTTTTGGATAACGAAAAGAGTTGTCTCTGCGAATAACGAGATAGCAATGCTCGTTGTTGCCGTTGCGGGTGGTGTGGGTTGTTCTCTTGCCTGCTTTATCAATGAGAAAATCTCAAAGGACAGAACCTATGTGAACGTGATTATGTCTGATGACCTTGAAGAAATGAAGCATTTCAGGGACTTTCTCGCACAGCATCACATCACGAATGTTGCAAGTGACAGCTACACCATTGACTGGAACGCAAAGACAATCTCTATTACCGCTTATCCCGAAACAAAAGCAGAAAGCCGATTGATTAACGAGTTTATTGCGGACAGCTCGACAAAATTCAAAAGAGTGATTCAACCGGCTTAGGAAGGAGGTTTGATGTGGCTGATATTAAAACAAGAGATACGGTTAAGGGTACGATAAAGACCTTGGATAAAGCAGCCATTGCCGGTCAAAAAATGAAACAGGCATATATCGCCACAAAGGACAAAGCGGAACATTCGGTAAATGCAAAAGAGAATACTGCGGAAGAATATGCTGCTGATAAGACGGAAGCCGGAATTGATGAAATTGCACATAAAGGTGCGTATGCTTTTAATAAAGCAGGGCGAAAAGGTGTTCAGGAAACAAAGAAGAATATCCAATCTGCTAAAGACGGCATTCAACGCTTCAAACAGCAGAGAGCCGAAAAATCAATAAACGTTCAGAGAGCGCAAGGAAGAACTACAACGGTTGGCAGTTCTTCAGCGCAGACGCAGACATCATCGGCAATCAAAACGCTTGAAAAGCCGGAGAAAATGGTCAAACAGTCGGCTACTTCCGCAGGAAAGAAGAACATCAAACTTGCTAGTAAGGAAGCGGCGAAAACAACGCAGAGGTCAGTTAAGACTGCCGAGCATACCGCAAAGGCAAGCATTAAGACCAGTCAGCAGACAGCAAAAGCCGCACAGAAAACAGCACAAGCCACCGTTAAGGCTTCACAGAAAGCGGCACAGGCAGCAAAGGCGACAGCGAAAGCAACTGCAAATGCTGTGAAAGCCGCAGCAAAAGCGACTATTGCCACAGTAAAGGCAATCATAGCCGGTACGAAAGCATTGGTTGCTGCCATTGCCGCAGGCGGTTGGATAGCAGTTGTAATTATTATGATTGTTGTCCTACTTGGAAGTGCTGTTGCAATGTTTGGTGGCGGAAGTGAAAGCAATACTTATACGCAAGTAAGTGCAGAGGTGGAAGCATACGACCCATTGATACGACAGTATGCAAAACAATATGGTATTCCCGAATATGTGGAATTGATTAAGGCTGTGATGATGCAGGAAAGCGGCGGTCGGGGACTTGACCCCATGCAGGCAGCAGAGGGCAGTTTCAATACGAAGTATCCACACGAACCTAATGGAATTAAAGACCCTGAATATTCTATCCAGTGTGGAGTTCAGGAATTGAAAGCAGCTCTTACCTCGGCAGAGGTGGAAAGTCCGATTGATATGGAGCGTATCAAACTTGCTTTGCAAGGCTACAACTTTGGTAATGGATATATTTCGTGGGCAAAATCGAAGTATGGTGGATATTCTTATGCCAATGCAGTGGAGTTTTCCACTCAGCAGGCACAAAGACTTGGTTGGGACAGTTATGGAGATACCCAATATCCGGCTCATGTTCTGAGATACTATCCATACGGACGAGCCTTTACTGCTGGTAGCAATCAGGGGATTGTTGAGGTTGCTCTTACTCAGATTGGCAATGAGGGCGGACAACCTTATTGGAGTTGGTATGGCTTTGACAGTCGAGTAGAATGGTGTGCTTGCTTTGTATCTTGGTGTGCCGACCAGTGCGGTTATATTGATAGCGGACTTATTCCGAAATTTGCGGGTTGTATTGACGGTGCAAATTGGTTCAAGTCAAACAACAGATGGAACGACCGAAACTATGAACCGAAAGCCGGAGATATTATCTTCTTTGACTGGGAGGGCGATGGTACAACAGACCACGTTGGTATCGTAGAGAAATGCGAGAATGGCACAGTTTATACCGTAGAGGGTAACTCAGGCGACGCTTGCAGACAAAGACAATACACAGTCGGAAGCAGAAATATTTACGGTTACGGTATTCCGGCGTATTAAAAATTCCAGACGGTGTCTGGAAAATCGAAAAGATGGCTGCTCGCTTGAGTAGCCATCGGGTACATTATGAGAAATCGGTTGTTTCTCTGTTGTTTAGGAAAATATGATATGTGTGATAAGTAAAACTGAAAAGCATATCGGCATTTTCTTTACTGCCGTCTAAAAAGGAAATATCATCGGCAAGGATAAAAAGAATTGCTAATAACTTCTTGATATATCCAGTGTAGCAGGCATAATCTACATAAATCTTGGCGGTATATCCCTCGGCAAATTCTATCAGGTCAGCGCCAATTTCAAAACTGTTGGATAGCTCGTAAACGGTCTTGATGAATTTGTCTTTGTCAGCAATTCGCTCTTTACTTGGAACACTTCTGCGGTTCTTCTGTATAAATTTAAAAAATCATTAGCTTCTGAAAAAGTGGGAGTGATTGCGTTGCCAGTTTCCAAATCTGTTTTGTAATCCTCAAATTTCTCTTTTTCAAACCGATTACTGAATATTATCTTTTGTTCGTCCATTCCTTTTTACCCCTAAGTTTTTTTGGGGATTGTTTAACTTGGCTCTTGGGTTGTGATTTGTCGTTCGCCATTAACAATCGTGAATTACTACTTTTATAGTATAACATAAAAATAGTTTGGAATCATCACTAATAGTTGGTTTGACTTCCTTTGGGTGCGTGTGATTTGAAATCGACTTAACCTATACTATTAGTTATGGAAACACACTAAGGGAGGTGATGTGATGAAGCTCGATACAATCGGCAGGAATATAAGAAAGTTCCGACTTGTGAAGAAATTACGCCAAGAAGATTTGGCTGAGAAAACAGACTTGACAACAAATTATATTGGTATGGTTGAGCGTGGAGAGAAAATTCCGTCACTCGAAACTTTCATAAAGATACTAAATGCTTTAGGTGTATCATCGGATATGGTTCTTACAGATGTCTTGGAAACGGGATACACAGTCAAGAACTCTATGCTGAATGAAAAGCTTGAAAAACTTGCTCCTGAAGATAGAAACAGAATTTATGAAGTCATAGACACACTTGTGAAGCAGTCAAAGCAAATACTTCTATAAAACACAGAAGTTCGTCCTAATCGACGAGCTTTCTTTTTTTCAGTATAAAAAATTTCAGCTATCGACAAATTTTTCGGGACTTCGACAGAGAGAATATGCTATAACAACAACTGTCAGTGATAGACACATACTAATAGACATAGGAGGAAGTAGAAGTGAACGACATTTTCAGACAAATAGCGAAAGAAAATGGAACAACCGAAAAGCAGTAAAGGAGGAAATGCAGTTTGCTATTCGGGAAGCAATGAAAAGTGCTGAACCGGAAGCAATAGCTTTTTGGAAAGCAGTTGCACCGGACGGAAAAGAGCCGCCGATAGAAAAGGTCATAGCAATGATTGCATTGAATGTTAATAAAAGAATGTATAATTGAGGTGCTTCGGCATCTCTTTTTTATTATTCTTTAAAAGAGTTGTATTAGGTGTTTGTAAAAAGTGACACCTTAATGGGTAGAAGTTGCGAATGAATCTCTATATCTTGAAAAAATAGATTGTTCATAGTATAATATCAAATGAGTAACTGTAACCAAAAGGAACGGAGAATACGAAGGAGCGTTACAGATGAGAATAAGCTACAACAAACTTCAAAAACTTATGATTGATAATCAAATGAAAAGACAAGATTTAATGCGTGCTGCGGAGATTTCATCGTCTGTTGCAACAAAATTGAATAAGAATGAAACAGTATCCCTTGATGTGCTTATGAGAATTTGCAAAGTATTTCATTGCGATATTGGGGATATATGCGAAGTTATTTTGGATGAGTGAATTAAGGAGGTCTGGATATGGCAGGCAATGGTAAGCGTAATATGTTTAACGAGGCTACTCGTGTGCAAATGCCGGCAATGGTTCATCTCACAAGAATTGGATACACCTATTTTGGAAAGATAACCGAAGATATGGCTGGGACTATTTATGACCCGGATACGAATATCTTAATCAATGTTTTCAAGGAACAATTTGTTAAACTCAATCCCGAACATAAGGGAGAAGCAGAACAGGTTTTGAAAACGATAAGGCAGGAACTGGATAACGACGACCTCGGACACAGCTTTTATAAACGACTTTTTTCGGTTTCGCCAATCAGATTGGTGGATTTTGAAAATCCTAAGAATAATACATATCATTTTACTGCTGAATTTACCTGTAAGCGTGACCAAGATGAATTCAGACCGGATATTACTTTGTTTATAAACGGATTGCCACTTGTTTTTGTAGAAGTTAAGAAGCCGAACAATCACGGTGGAATGGTTGCAGAAAGCAAGAGAATGAATAATCAGAGATTTCCGAACAAGAAGTTTAGGAGATTTTTGAACATTACGCAGTTGATGATTTTCTCAAATAATATGGAATATGACACAATGGGCGGCATTGTTCCTGTTCAGGGTGCGTTTTACTGTACAACGGCGAGACAATCTGCACCATTTAATTGCTTCAGAGAAGAAAATCCAACTAATTTAGAAATTGCTCCATATAATCGAGATTTTCCATATAAGGATATAGATAGAGAAGTAGAAAGAAAGATTTTATCTGATTTCAACTGTCAGGTTATCCATAATACGCCTGAGTATCAGACAAATTTGGATACATATACACCGACGAATCGTGTGCTTACTTCTATGTGCAGCCCCGAAAGGCTACTGTTTATTTTGAAGTACGGCATTACTTATGTTCGTTTTCAAAAAGAGGTTGACGGAAAGATTGAGGTTACAGACCAAAAACATATAATGCGTTATCAGCAGATGTTTGCTGCTTTGATTGTCAGAAAAAAAATTGATGAAGGTGTAACTTCCGGTGTGATATGGCATACACAGGGAAGCGGAAAAACTGCTTTGTCTTATAATCTCACATATGTTCTCTCAGATTACTTCAGCAAGCACGATAAGGTGGCAAAGTTCTATTTTATTGTTGACCGACTGGATTTGCTGAAACAGGCATCTGATGAGTTTGAAGCTCGTGGTTTGGTTGTTAAAACTGCAAATTCCCGAGCTGAACTTATGGAACAATTTCGCACTAATCAGGCACAGGAGGGAAACTCAGGAAAGCCAGAAATAACAGTTGTTAATATTCAACGATTTGAAGAAGATAGAAAAAAAGTTGACTTACCTGCATACGCAACAAATTTGCAGAGAGTTTTCATTATAGATGAAGCACACAGAGGATATAAGCCGGAAGGCTCATTCTTAGCAAATCTTCTTGATGCAGATAAGAATGCCATTAAGATTGCGTTGACCGGAACTCCGTTGTTAAAAGAGGAACGAGAGTCGTGGAGAGTATTCGGAAACTATCTGCACACTTATTATTATGATAAATCTATCTTAGATGGATATACGCTGAAAATCATTCGAGAAGATATAGAAACTCAATATAAAGAGCGTCTTTCAGAAATCTATGAGAAACTTGAAACATTGGTTGAAAAGAAAGATGTTAAGAAAAATCAGATTGTTGAACACGATAATTATGTTAAAGAACTGCTCCGGTATATTATCACTGATTTGAAACGATTTAGACAAATTCAGGGAGATAATACTCTGGGCGGAATGATTATCTGCGAAACAAGTGAGCAGGCAAGAAAACTATTTGCTTATTTTGATGAAATCCAAAACGAACTTAATAAAACAGCTTCCTTAAAGAGCAATTTGAAAGCAGGACTTATCCTGTATGACAGTGATGATAAAGATACAAGAGATACTATCGTCAATAACTTCAAGAAGAATATGACGGTAGATATTCTTATTGTATTTAATATGCTGCTTACCGGATTTGACGCACCAAGATTGAAAAGACTGTATTTTGGAAGAAAGTTAAAAGACCACAATCTTTTGCAGGCAATCACAAGAGTGAATAGACCATATAAGGATAACCGCTACGGATATGTGATTGATTTTGCTGATATTAAGCGTAATTTTGATGAAACCAATGCAGCCTATTTGAAAGAACTTAATCGCTTCAACGACCCAAATGAAGTTGGAAAAGGTAATGAAGTGGATACGTTTAAGCAGGTTATTGAAGACCCGCAGGAACTTATTCAGCAAATGCAGGAAGTGCAGCAGGTTCTTTTCAATTACACGACCGATAATGCAGAAGCGTTTAGTACCGAAATATCCACGATTGAGGATAAGCAAGAACTGCTGAAACTTAAAAAGATTTTGATTGCGGCTCGTGATTGTTGCAATTTGGTAAGAACTTTTGGCGATGATGAGCTGAAAGAAACTTTTGCAAGAATGGAACTGACAAAGTTGCCTTCTCTTATTTCAGAAGTTCAGCACCATATCGACAATATAAATCAAAAGGAACTCTTTGCAAGCGACGATACAACAAAACTGCTTGTAAATGAAGCTATGGAAGATATTACTTTCAACTTCAGTAAAATCAGCGAAGAAGAATTAAAAATTGTCGGTGGAAAAGAAAATGTTACTGAGAAATACAGAAAGACAGTTCGTGCTTTTACTCAGAATATTGACCCGGACGACCCAGAATTTATTACATTGCAGGAAGCATTTTTGCTTCGCTTTAAGGAACACGGATTTGAACCGAAAAGTATAACTGAGATTGAGGAACAAGGAAAAGAACTGGAGGAAATTCTTAAAAAATTGGATGAGCTTCAGAAAAAGAATAATGTATTGCTCCGTAAATATAATGGCGACGCAAAATTTGCAAGAGTTCATAAGAGAATCCGAGAAGAAAATCTTGCTCGTAAAGCAGCTAATAAACAACCGATTGTTTCGGAATATGACGCATCAATTATGGATGTTTTGAAGTCTATTAAGACTGATATAGACCAAAAGGTATACGACCGAAACGATATATTGAAGAAAGACGCATATTTTGAACAAACGGTTATGACACAAATCAAATTAGGCATTGATAGGCTTGGTATAGCGAGTGCTCGTGATGACAGAAAATTTATTCAAAGTAGAATAACGAAGCAGTATCTCGACCAGTATAATCAAACTTATTCAGTTGCATAAAGGAGAACACGATGGCAGAAACAAAAACGATAAAAGAAAAAACCGTAGAGCTGATAGACGCATTAAAAGCGACCTGTCAGACTTATGGTATGGGAAACGACGGTAATGAATACAAGATTATTACACAGGTTTTCCTTTATAAATTTTTGAATGATAAATTCGGATATGAAGTAAAAAAAGTAAGTCCTGCTTTAAAGAATGCGGAAAAGTGGGAACTTACTTATGCTGAAATGTCAGAAGATGACAGGCTTGATATTTTTGATACATTATCATCGGATATTCCACGCTTATATCCGGAACATTTGATTGCAAATCTTTGGAATCAGCAGGCAAAGGGTGATTTCGATCTGATTTTTGACAGCACAATGACAGACATAGCGGATAAGAATATAGATATATTTTCTACGCAAACTGCTCAGAATACAAAGATTCCGCTTTTTGAAAAACTGACGCAGTATGTAACTGATGATGCTGCAAGAGCACCGTTTGCCCGTGCATTGGTAGATAAGCTTGTTAATTTCTCTTTTGAGGAAGCATTTGAGCAGCATTACGATTTCTTTGCAGATATATTTGAATATTTGATTAAAGACTATAATACCGCAGGCGGCGGAAAGTATGCAGAGTATTATACTCCACACGCTATCGCAACGATTATGGCAAGATTACTTGTTGGTAAAGCAACTGATTTGCACAATATAGAATGTTACGACCCGTCGGCAGGAACAGGAACACTTTTGATGGCTCTTGCTCATCAAATTGGAGAAGATAAGTGTACGATTTTTGCACAGGATATTTCACAGCGAAGCAATAAGATGTTAAAACTTAATCTTATTCTGAATGGTCTGGTATCTTCTCTTGACCACGCTATTCAGGGAGATACGCTTGTTGCTCCGTATCACAAGAGCGACAACGGTACAGAACTCAGAACTTTTGACTATGTAGTATCCAACCCTCCGTTCAAAATGGACTTTTCAGATACAAGAGAGCGAATTGCTGCAATGCCAGTTCGCTTTTGGGCTGGTGTTCCGAAAGTTCCGGCGAAGAAAAAAGAGAGTATGGCGATTTACACCCTTTTTATTCAGCACGTTCTTAATTCCCTTAAAGCAAAAGGAAAAGGTGCGATTGTTGTACCTACCGGTTTTGTAACAGCGAAATCCGGTGTCGAAAAGAAGATATTACAGCATATTGTAGATGAACATATCGTGTATGGCTGTATCAGTATGCCATCAAATGTATTTGCAAATACCGGTACGAATGTGTCTGTCCTGTTCTTTGATAATTCCAAAGAAACAGAAAAAGTTGTGCTGATAGACGCTTCAAAACTTGGCGAGGAATACAAAGACGGAAACAATCAGAAACGCAGACTTCGTGATTTTGAAATTGATAAAATCGTAGATACTTTCCTTAATAAAGAAGCTGTTGATGATTTCTCTGTTGCAGTCACTTATGATGAAATCAAGGAAAAGAAGTATTCCCTTTCTGCCGGACAGTATTTTGATGTAAAAATCGAATATGTGGAATTATCTCAGGACGAATTTAATGCTCGTATGTCAGCATATGCAGACAAGTTGCAGGAGTATTTCACAGAGGGCGACAAACTGAAAATAGAGATTATGGAGCAATTGAAGAAGGTAAAATATGAATGAGATAAAAAAATACAAATTTTGTGATTTATATGATATGGCTTCCGGCATATCTTCTACAAAAGGACAAGCTGGACACGGAGCCCCATTCTTGTCATTTGGAACGGTTTTCAACAATTATTTCTTACCCGAAAATCTTATTGATAAAATGGATACTACAATAGAGGAACAAAACACATTTTCAATAAAAAAAGGCGATGTGTTCGTCACTCGAACAAGTGAAACGATAGATGAACTTGCAATGAGTTCGGTTGCCCTGAAGGATTATCCTAATGCAACTTACAGTGGATTTGTAAAAAGATTAAGACCTAAAACAACAGGAATTGTGTATGACAAATTCCTTGCATTTTATTTGCGTAGCAAATTGTTTCGTAAAACTATGACGAACAATGCAACGATGACATTGAGAGCAAGCTTTAATGAGGATATTTTTTCATTTTTATATTTGTATCTTCCTCCATATGAAGAACAGAAAAAAATTGGAGATTTGCTCTATAACATAGAAATGAAAATGTTAGCGAATAAGAAGATAAACGATAATTTACCATATCAGTCGCTGATGGTGGCTTGACCATTCATCAGCATAGGCAGAAGCCAATCTCTTAACTGTACAAGTAACTCATTCTCAAGAGTATTTTGTTCTTGAGCTAAGAGCAATTTATTCAACTCATCAAGGTAGGCAGTATCATCAGGAATGAACACAGGAATATTTTCTACATCACTCTTGGTTATAAATTTTACAATAGAGCCGGATGAACTTGATTTAAAAGAATTTATTCTATATAGACTTGCTAAATATAACAGTGCAAAATATTCTTTTTTTGGAGTTAGTACATATGTCCTTTGATAAGCATTAAATTTGCCGGAATAATGCTTAACATTAAAATCTCCATTACCAGCTATAAGTATAGAAGATGTATGAAAGGCATAACTGTTACAATACAACGGCTTATTAGAACAAGTAAAGAATTTGTATTTACCATTTGGAACGGAAAAATTGGCATCCTCTTTACCTGTGATAACCGAAGCGAGAAATTTTGCTTCAGTATATTTGCCTTTAAGCCTATGGGCTTCAGCTTTAGCCATCATATTTTCAAATATGAGATATGCTTGCTGCTCTAAATTATCGTTTAACATATATCCCATAACTCTTGTGGGTGGCGAGAGTTAAATCAGGGGACTACCCACTCCGTAGTCGTTCTCTAAGTTAAATAAAAGGAGAATTGACTAATGAAACAAAATTTAATTACAGATGTTGTTCAGGCTATGTTACCTTTCTTGAACAATGCACAGACAGAACGCTTGCAAGAGGTATTGCAACATACACTTTTTGGTTATGAGGTAACAAAAATTGAAAGTGAAAAGGAAATCTCGGAGCAGAACTATGTGGAACTGTTTCTGTCGGCAAAGCGAATTGAGGGCTGTTCCGAGAAATCTCTTAAATACTACAAAGCAACTATCGAGATGATGATTGCGACTGTCGGCAAAAGCGTAAAGCATATTGAAACCGACGACATAAGACGATACCTGACCGAGTATCAGGAAAAGAAAAAATCAAGCAAGGTTACGATTGACAATATCCGCCGTATTCTTTCAAGCTTTTTTTCGTGGCTTGAGGACGAGGACTATATACTGAAAAGCCCCGTTAGGCGAATACATAAGGTCAAAACCGGCACAAGCATTAAAGAAACATACTCTGATGAAGCGTTGGAGCTTATGAGAGATAACTGCACCGAGCCGAGAGATTTGGCGATGATAGATATGTTAGCTTCTACGGGTATGCGTGTCGGTGAAATGGTATTGCTCAACAGAAACGATATTGATTTTAACGAGCGTGAATGTATCGTATTTGGAAAAGGAAACAAAGAACGAGTGGTCTATTTTGATGCACGAACAAAGATACATTTACAGAATTACTTAAACAGCAGAACCGACGATAACCCGGCACTTTTTGTATCGCTGAAAGCACCGCACGAAAGGCTGAAAATCGGCGGTATAGAAACAAGGCTAAGAGAATTTGGAAAGCAATTAGGACTGCACAAGGTACACCCGCACAAGTTTAGGCGTACCCTTGCAACTATGGCAATAGATAAAGGAATGCCCATTGAGCAACTGCAACAGCTCTTGGGGCATAGAAAGATAGATACGACCTTGCAGTATGCAATGGTAAAACAAAGCAATGTTAAAATTGCACATAGGAAATATATCGGATAAGGAGAAAAGGATGGAGACTAAGAAACTGATAGATTGTTGTGAATTTATTTCTGATGGCGACCATTTACCACCACCTAAAAGTGATAGTGGCGTTCCTTTTATTACAATATCTAATATTACGGGACAAAACAAACTTTCTTTAGAAGACACAATGTTTGTGCCTGAAAGTTACTATAACGGATTGAATGAAAATAAGAAGGCACAAAAGGGCGATATTTTGTATTCGGTTGTTGGCTCTTTTGGCAAACCGGTATATGTAGATTTTGACAAACAAATGGTTTTTCAACGACATATTGCTATCTTGCGACCAAAAAGAAATGTTAATGCAAGATTTATTTACTATACAATGCTAAATCCGCAGTTTTATAAGTTGGTTGATAAACTTGCTATTGGCTGTTCTCAAAGAACGGTAACATTGGATACTTTGAGGAATATAGAAATCAGCTTGCCTGATAAAGATATTCAGGACAAGACGGTTGAAGTTCTTTCATTAATTGATAGAAAAATTGATGAGAACTGTAAGATAAACGATAATTTAGAGCAGCAACTTACAACTCTTTATGATTACTGGTTTACACAATTTGACTTCCCTAATGAAAATGGAAAGCCATATCAATCTTCCGGCGGGAAAATGGTTATGAACAACTGTTTGAAGAAGAAAATTCCAAATGGATGGAATGTTGAATCAGTATATTCAAACCAGCTTTCATCAATTATAAAGCCGGGAGTAGATAAATTTGATACTAAAACTTATTTTGCAACGGCAGATATTAAAGGGACTTCTTTATCTTCCGGTACTCTTATAGATTACGAAAACAGAGAGAACCGTGCTAATATGCAACCGAATGTTAATTCAGTATGGTTTGCAAAAATGAAAGACAGTATCAAACATCTTTATCTCAATGAAGAAATGCTACCGATAATATCGAGTTCAATTTTATCAACAGGTTTTTGCGGACTTCAATGCAGTGATGTTAGTTTTGAATATATGGCTTCATATATTTCAAATACATATTTTGAAACACACAAAGATATGCTTGCTCACGGCGCTACACAGGAAGCAGTAAATAATGACGACTTGGCAGGAATACATATTGTAATTCCTGACGATAAAACTCTACAAAATTACCATAGAATCACGCAGCCTATATATTCGCAAATCAGCAAAAACATCTGTGAAAACCAAGAACTTGTTAAAATTCGTGATTGGTTACTTCCTATGTTGATGAATGGACAAGCTACTATTGCTGATTAAGCCGCTAAATTATCGTTTAGAATAGAAATCGTAGGAAGGAGCGTGGAATGATGGCAAATCAAAGAACATATATTGCAATCGACTTAAAATCATTCTACGCTTCTGTGGAATGTAAGAAACGAAATCGTGACCCTTTGACAACAAATCTTGTGGTTGCTGATAAAAGCAGGACAGAAAAAACAATTTGTCTTGCGGTATCTCCGTCCTTGAAAAGTTACGGAATACCCGGCAGACCACGATTGTTTGAAGTTGTCCAAAAGGTCAGGGAAGCAAACAATAAACGCAGATGGAAAGCACCGAACAGAACATTTACCGGTTCTTCCGATGATAAGGCAGAACTGGATGCAAATCCAGCATTGGAGATAGAATATATCGTTGCTCCTCCTCGTATGGCATATTATATGGAGTACAGCACAAGGATTTATAATGTTTATCTAAAATATGTTGCACCAGAGGATATATTTCCTTATTCAATCGACGAAGTGTTTATGGACGTGACTGATTATCTGCAAACCTATCGTATGACTGCAAGAGAACTTGCTATGACGATGATACAGGATGTCTTGAAAACAACTGGTATAACTGCAACCGCAGGAATCGGTACGAATATGTATCTCTGCAAGATTGCGATGGATATTGTGGCAAAGCATATCGAGCCAGATAAGAACGGTGTGCGTATTGCTGAACTTGATGAAATGTCATACCGTAAGAAACTATGGAGTCATCGCCCGATAACCGATTTCTGGAGAGTCGGAAATGGTTATGCGAAGAAGTTAGAGGAACACGGACTTTATACAATGGGCGATATTGCAAGATGTTCTATCGGAAAGCCGAATGAACTGTATAACGAGGAATTGCTGTACAAGCTGTTCGGTATCAATGCGGAACTGCTCATAGATCACGCTTGGGGATATGAGCCTTGTACAATGGAGCAGGTCAAAGCATATAAGCCAGAAACAAACAGTGTATCTTCCGGTCAGGTGTTGCATTGCCCTTATGATTATGAAAAGGCAAAGTTGATTGTAAAAGAAATGACCGACCAAATGGTGCTTGATTTGGTGGATAAAGGAGTTGTAACTGACCAACTTGTGTTGACAATCGGCTATGATATTGAAAATTTAAGTAATTCGAACCTAAAAAATCAATACAAAGGCGAGATTACGATTGACCGATATGGACGCAAAGTTCCAAAGCACGCACACGGAACAGCAAATCTGGAGAAAAAAACGTCCTCTACTCGATTGATTACCAATGCTGTAATGGATTTGTACGACAGGGTAGTTGACGAGAATTTACTTGTCCGCAGGATAACAATAACAGCAAATAAACTTGTAGATGAAAAATCAGTTAAACAGGAAGATGAATATCAGCAGCTTGACCTCTTTACCGATTACGAAGCACTGAAGAAGAAGCAAGCGGAGGAAGAAGAAAAATTGGAACGGGAAAGGCGTATGCAAGAAGCAATGCTGAGTATCAAAAAGAAGTTTGGTAAGAATGCTGTGTTAAAAGGAATGAACCTTGAAGAAGGTGCAACCGCCAAAGACCGAAATGAGCAAATCGGCGGTCATAAGGCTTAAACAAATCTAAATATGAAGGAGGAATATTTCAATGAGCTTTTTTGAAAATACTCGTAAGCCACAAGGATTCGGTGGAAAATTGATGACAAAGATGATGAACAGCGGCCACTCCAGGCTATCACAATGGGGGTTCTCGAATATCTCTGTAAATCCGGACGCTGAGGTGCTGGATGTTGGCTGCGGAGGTGGTGCAAACATTGCGGTCTGGCTGAGCAAATGCAGGAATGGCCATGTGACAGGATTGGATTATTCGGAGGTTAGTGTGTCAGAATCTCGAAAATTGAACGCTGCCGCTATTCAACGGGAAAAATGCAAGGTTATTCAGGGAGATGTATCTGCCATCCCATTTCCAGATGCAAAATTTGATTATATCTCAGCTTTTGAGACGGTTTACTTCTGGCCAGAATTGAAAAAATGCTTTTCTGAGGTAAATCGTGTTCTGAAAGACGGAGGAACCTTCCTAATTTGTAACGAGAGCGACGGAATGAATGCCTCAGACGATAAATGGACAAAGATAATTGATGGTATGAAGATTTATAATTGTGATCAACTTGTCACCGCTTTAAAAGAAGCAGGTTTTATGGAAATAAAACCATATGCAGATGCCAAAAAGCATTGGCTTTGTATTGTGGCAACAAAATAGATAAATATACAATTTGTAGAATTCAAAAATTTAATGTGAATTGAAATTTGCGTGGAGGAAAAGGTTGAAAGAGTTATTAAAAGAAACCCATATGCTAGATTTTAATGATTCCAGAATTCAATCACTAATAGAGAATAGAGGCTGGAAGGATCTGGAGCAGTTTGAATGCATTAAAGCCATATATTTATACGTTAGGGATGAGATTTTATTCGGCTACAATATTGATGACAGCATATCTGCATCCAAAGTTTTAAGTGATGGATATGGTCAATGTAATACAAAAGGTACTTTATTTATGGCGTTGCTTAGGGCATGTAAAATACCATGTAGGGTGCATGGGTTTACAATAGATAAGCAATTGCAAAAAGGAGCAATGACAGGAATTGTTTATAAAAATGCTCCGCAGAATGTTTTTCATAGTTGGGTTGAAGTGTACTTAGATGATACATGGTATGAACTTGAAGCATTTATTTTAGATAAGAAATATTTGAATAAGCTGCAAAAAATAAATAGCCAATGTTCTGGTGCATTTTGTGGTTATGGTGTGGCGGTAAAAGATTTTCAGAATCCAGTGATTGATTTTGAAAGAAATAATACTTATATACAAAGTGAAGGAATCAATCAAGATTTTGGAATATATAATTCACCAGATGAGTTACTTACAGAGCATCATCAGGAAATGTCGATAGTAAAAGCATTTGCATACCGTCATTTCGGTAGACATCTCATGAATAAAAATGTTAAGAGAATCAGAGATGCGAAAGTTTAAAAATAATGCTTAGTGGCAAAATCTAGTTTGCCGAGTAAAGGAGGTGCTGCAACAGATGGACAATCATTCTTATGATGATATAATCAATCTTCCACATCCGACATCAAGGAACCATCCTCGTATGTCGCTTCACGACAGAGCAGCACAGTTTGCTCCTTTTGCGGCACTTACAGGACACGATGCAGCTATTAAGGAAACTGCAAGGTTAACGGATGAACGGTTAGAGTTGAGCGATGAGGTCATTATGAAATTGAATGACCAGTTAAATATGATTAGAGATAATATCGGCACAGAACAGGAAGTATCAATAACTTATTTCGTGCCTGATGACAAAAAATCCGGAGGAGCATATCTCACGCATTCCGGTATAGTGAAAAAGATTGATGAATTTGAACGCAAACTGATTATGCAGGATGAAACAGTTATCCCGATTGAACAAATCAGCGAGATACAGGGAGAAATGTTCAGAGGACTATATGAGTCATAGCTTGGAAAGGGCAAACAATGGAAACAAAACCAAGAATATTATACTTAAAGAAAATATTAGAGGAACGAACGGACGAGGAACATCCGCTTTCAACGACGCAACTAATCAATATATTGGCTGATGAATACGGGATTTCAGCGCATAGAACTACTGTTACGAAAGACATTGCAGCACTTCAGGAGTTTGGAATGGATATTGTTACTATCCATTCTACTCAAAGCAAATACTTTGTAGCCAATCGTAAGTTTGAATTGCCGGAACTGAAACTGCTGATAGATGCAGTAGAGTCATCGAAGTTCATTACAAAGAAGAAAAGCGAAACGCTGATTGAGAAGATACATACGATGACCAGTCCGGGGCAGGTGGCAAAGTTGAAGCGTAATAATTATGTGGTCAATCGAATTAAGCCAGATAATGAGCAGATATATTACATCATCGACGCTATAAATGAAGCCATTAACGCAGGTAAACAGATTTCTTTTCAGTATTATGATTATACCGGATTAAAGAAAAAGGTTCTGAAGAACAAGGGCGAAGTGTATAGGCTCAGCCCATATAAACTTCTCTGGAATGGGGATAATTATTATGTTCTCGGATACTCTGAGAAGAAAAGCAAGGTTATCAATTTCAGGGTAGACCGTATTGCTTCCAAGCCGGAGATACTGGATAAGGATATTATTCCTATGCCTGATGATTTTGATATTGAGAATTACACAAAAGAAGTATTCTTTATGTTCTCAGGCGAGAAAGTCCTTGTGGATTTACGATGTGATAACAGTCTGATGAAAACAATGGTTGACCGTTTCGGAGAAGATGTGACAACCCTTGCGTATGATATGACTTCTTTCAGGGTACAGACCGAAGTATCAGCCAGTCCAACCTTTTTTGGTTGGGTATTTGGTTTTAATGGCAAGGTACAGATACTTGCACCGGAAAGTGTAAAAGAACAGTACAGACAGATGATTGCACAAGCCGATGAGGATATGCAGGAAAGCAGAGATTGAAACGCAGAAAGCGATGTTTTATCTGCAACAAAAGGAAAATGAGGAACATGGATTAGAGTAATATGAGTCCGCTTTGCGAAAAGTAATCAGGGAAACGGAGGACAATTCTATGACAGATAACACAAACAAAGGTTTTTGGGAAAGAATGGCAAGAATATATACTGCATTTATGTCAAAAAACGATACTGCTTATCGGCAAATCTGCAAACTGTCAGAACAGTATATAGACAGTGAGAAGTCTGTCTTGGAATTGGCTTGCGGAACGGGACAGATTACCTTTTTAATGGCAGGAAAATCCGGCTCTTGGGAAGCAAAAGATTACTCGGAAAATATGATAATAGAAGCTGAAAAACGCAATCAAGGCGAACACAAATGTGAACAGCTCCGCTTTTGTGTGCAGGACGCAACGAATTTGACTTATGAAGATGAAAAATTTGATGTTGTTGTGATTGCCAATGCTTTACATATCATGCCACAACCGGAGAAAGCACTAAAAGAAATACACAGAGTTCTGAAAAAAGACGGAATTTTGTTCGCACCCACATTTGTATATAAAAAAGGGTATTCGAAATTTCTGATATGGCTTATGGAAAAAGCCGGGTTTAAAACCTATCATAAATGGCAAAACGAAGAACTGAAAGAATATGTCGGTAGCGAAGGCTTTCAGGTTGTTGGAGCGGCATTGATAAAAGGCAAACCACTTTCGGAATATGTATTGGTTGGGAAAAAGGAGTGATAACGTGAGAATATTGATTATCGGTGCAGGTGTGTTGGGTTCAAATCTGGCACATTCTATGCGAAAAGGAAATGACATAACCATTCTTGCAAGAGGCAGAACCTACCAAAATTTAAAAAACGGCGGACTTGTAATCAAACACAAGCTCGGAAAGAAAACAACAGACTGTTTCACTGTTATAGACAAACTTCAAACAGACGATATTTATGATGCTATTTTTGTTGTATCCAGATTTTCATCTTTAGACAGCATTGTTCCAATGATAAAACGCAACAAAAGCAAAAATATCGTGTTTGTAGGTAACAATATGACCGTTGAGAAATATGAAAATTTGGAGAATAAAAATGTATTGTTTGCATTTTTTAGTGCGGCAGGCAAAAAGTACGACGGCTACATAAATTCCATCTGCCTAAATAAAATTGAAATCGGAAGGACAGACGGCAAGGATGTTAGTGATAAATTTATAACTTCTATATTTGCAGGTGCGAAAATAAAAGTGACGATAGATAATAAAATGAATGATTATCTGAAAACACACGCTTGTGCTGTTCTTCCGCTTGTGTTTGCAAGCTATAGAGCAAATGGTAATTTAAAGTTGCTGAAAAAAGATAAAGCGTATTCGTTAGACATTATGGATGCTATCATCGAAGGTTATGATGTGCTGAAAAAAGCAGGCTATGAAATATTGCCCAAAGGGGAATACGAAACCTGTGTAAATAAAAAGAAATTCTGTGCTTGGATGTACAGATTTATGTTTTCTAATTTTATTGGTAAGCTGTGCATATCTGATCACGCAATGAGTGCAAGGGAAGAGTTTATGATGTTGGAAAGTGAATTTGAAAAGTTGAAGAATGAAACCGGAATTGGGTATATGAAATATAAAGTGATGTATACAGCAGGAGCCAAAAGAGATCTGCGAAATATTTTCAGATATATTTCAGAGGAACTGTTAGCTCCAAAGAACGCTGCCGGACAGACCGAATTATGGCTGCTATTCGAAAGCTGGTCACCATGCCGAATAGAAACCGGCTTTATGAGGAAGAACCATGGCACAGCAGAGGACTTCGGTTCTTTCCGGTGGACAATTATTTGGTGTTTTATAAGACGAATGATGAAACAGAAACAGTGAATATAGTGCGAATTATGTATCGTGGACGTGATGTTCGCAAGCAGTTAAGTCGGACGGAAGACGTTTCAGAAAATTAAAATTTAACCATGATATTCTGAAAAATTTATAGGAATGCGCTATTATCAAATTGACACAGGAATGTGGTAGAGTATAATTACAATTGAATACACTGAAAAAATGGAGGAATTACATGAAAACACATAAATATTGGTCAGTTGGAGCATTAATTACAATGTTTGGGACTTATTATACTGGATATAAAAAGCTAAAATCAAGTCATAAATACTTTGCTTTAAGTTCTATGCTATGTATGGTAATGGCGATATATACAGGTCATAAAATGATTGCCGGGAATAGGAAAGAAAAGGCGAAAAAAGAGAAAGTTATAGAGAATGAGGAATAAATAATGTTGGAAGTAGGAATTAAGGCACCTGATTTTGAGTTGCCAGATCAAAATGGGAAAATACATAGATTATCGGATTATACAGGAAAAAAAGTAATTTTGTATTTTTATCCAAGGGATAATACACCAGGATGTACGAAGCAGGCATGTGGTTTTTCCGAGAGATACCCTCAGTTTACCGAAAAAGGTGCAGTTATTCTTGGAGTCAGTAAGGATTCTGTAGCGTCTCACAAGAGATTTGAGGAAAAATATGGATTGGCATTTACACTTTTAGCAGATCCAGAGCGGAAAGTTATTGAAGCTTATGATGCATGGAAAGAAAAGAAAAATTATGGCAAAGTCTCTATGGGGGTAGTAAGAACCACATATCTTATTGATGAACAAGGGATTATTATAAAGGCAAATGATAAAGTCAAGGCTGCAGATGATCCTGAAAATATGCTTAAGGAATTAGATTAATGAAGATAATATTATCCCCTGCTAAAAAGATGATTACAGATACTGACAGCATAGCGCCGGATGGATTGCCTGAATTTATTGAAAAGACGACAGAGATACAAAGTTGGTTGAAAAGTAAGTCAAAAGAGGAACTGAAAGGCATTTGGAAATGTAATGATAAGATTGCAGAACAAAATTTCAATAGATTGGGAAATATGAATCTTTATCAGATGCTCAGTCCGGCTGTTTTATCATATGAAGGAATTGCTTTTCAATATATGGCACCATCTGTGTTTGAAGATATGCAGCTTGAGTATGTGCAAAATCATTTGAGAATATTGTCTGCATTTTATGGTGCTCTGAAACCAATGGATGGTGTGACACCTTATCGTTTGGAAATGCAGGCAAAGATCAGGATTGGAGATGCCAAAAATCTGTATGAGTACTGGGGTGACTTGTTATACCGCTCAGTAATAGATGACAGCAGGATTATCATTAATCTTGCATCAAAAGAATACTCAAAATGTATAGAAAAATATCTGACACAACAGGATAGATACATTACGATTACATTTTGTGAGTTATCAGGAGATAAACTGGTGACAAAAGGTACATATGCTAAGATTGCTCGTGGTGAAATGGTTAGGTTCATGGCTGAAAACAGTATTGAAAATCCTGAGGATATTAAAAAATTCGACAGACTTGGTTATTCATTCCGGTCTGATTTATCATCAGATACTGAATATGTTTTTGAACGAAAAATAGAACAATGATTTATATTAAAGATGCTCAGCATGGGCATCTTTAATATAATAATGAGAATTATTACTATTCTGTTGACAATATAATAATGATGGTATATAATCCTTATTAAGAATAAATCCTAACAAGGAGGACTGATGACAAGTAGGAGAAATACCATTCAAAAAGATCTTGTAAGAAATGCCGTATATGAAATGAGAAGACATGTTACAGCAAATGAAGTGTATGAATTTATAAAAGAAGCATATCCTACAATCGGAAAAGGAACTGTATATAGAAATCTTGATATATTGGTAGAGGAAGGTGCATTAA